>Ga0209712_10004768_pt1 | contig 10716 bp, 11 predicted proteins | sample ArcOceMetagenome_FD_187443 | JGI IMG/M metagenome (GOLD analysis project Ga0209712, IMG submission 187443) | Marine eukaryotic phytoplankton communities from Arctic Ocean - Arctic Ocean - Greenland ARC118M Metagenome (SPAdes) (version 2) | ecosystem: Environmental > Aquatic > Marine > Oceanic...
CGTTTGATGTGATGGCGAGTCGTTTACAGGAAACGGGGTGTTTTAAGACTGAAATCGATGGAAGCAGTTTGTTTAGTGCGATGCCATGTTTTCAGTAATTATTACTACCTTAGGTTGCTCGGGATCACTGGAATAAAGGAATGCCAAGACCATTAAGTATTCTGTATTATCTACAAGTAAAGATACCAACCAAAATTCTGTTCAGTTACTAATATTTTCTCATGATAGTGAGATTAAAGCTCAGCGCTCTATCATCTGTGTATTTGTCAATTACATTGAGTAATAAAATTTAAACCGTGAGCGGTTCAAACTATTTGCCATGAAGTACTCATTGTTTGTGACAAAGTAGTTCTAAACAGCACTAGGGAATGATGTTTAGAACACAAAGCGGTAACTGAATTGTTGAGACCGGCCAGATACAAATTACCGTTATAGGTAATACAGCAATACATAAACAGACAATAACGCAGCTATCCAAAGCGCCGTTGTGCCTACAGGCCAAGAGCGAGCAAATACTCCTCGTTCCCTGCTGTCAGTAGTATGCGGTTGGCCTAGGTAACGCACAGCTATGATATGTAAAAAGTTTTGCAAACGTATTCTTTGCTGACCAATTACTTCACCAACTGAGCTAAAAATTCGCTCAATTATTTTAAACACATATACTGCCGCACGACGCCAAAACCAATCTGTATCTAGACTTATTGTCATAGTACGTTTCATCAGCGGCAACAGCACAAAAAAAGCTAGACCTGAAAACAATAGTAGTTGTAAGTAGAAAAGTACTTTGCCAATCGAATACGGTTGGTAGTCTACTGGGTAGGGTAGTAAAGCATAAAGTATTTCAGGGAACACACCGAGTAAAATACATAAGCTAGCAAAAATGACCATTGCTAGTCCCATATTCCATGGGGCATCTTTAGGGCGAAGGCCTGAATCTTTTTGAAAAAATACAAACCAAGGAAACTTGATACCAGCATGTAAAAATACCCCGGCCGACGCAGCAGTTAACGCCATGTAGACCCAGACTAAGTTACCATCAACCGCAGCCTGTGAAATCATGCTTTTTGTTGTAAAACCCGAAGTCAGTGGAAAACTTGAAATTGCCAAAGCGCCAATAATACCGCAGACACAGGTTACAGGCATGGTGCGAAATAGCCCCCCTAGCTCCATGCATTTATTTTTACCCGTACGGTAGATAACTACACCCGCGCTCATAAAGAGCAATGCTTTATAAATTATATGGGCAAAGGCGTGTGCAGTCGCACCATTAAGTGCCATTTCGGTACCAATACCCACGGCAACTACCATAAAACCAACTTGATTGACCACTGAATAAGCCAAGATCCGTCGTACATCGTTTTCCAGTAGCGCAAAAATAATGCCGTACATCACCATAAATAGTCCGATGCCAATCAGCACAGGTTCGCCTGGGAATAGCAATATAAGGGCTAACACCGCGGTTTTAGTTGTAAATGCGGATAGAAACACCGAGCCTGTTGGTGTTGATTCAGGGTAGGCATCGGCTAACCATGCGGATACCGGTGGCGCTGCGGCGTTGATTAATATGCCAATGAGTATCATCCAAGTACTGAAATCTGTTGCCAGCATAGGTTGAATTTGGATAGATCCGGTTCCTACGACAACACCTTCAATACCCACTTTGAGCACAACACCACCAAGAAGATGCATAATAGCATAACGTATTCCAGCGGCTCGTGCGCCAGGTGTACCACCACACCAGACAACGACAGTAGAAAATATCGCCATCATTTCCCAATATAAAAACATGGTGATCAGATCGCCAGCGAAGCAGACACCAATGGCACCCGCGGCATAAGCAAAGGCGGCTGCTAGCTCATACCAACGCGCTATACGAAAAGAATAGAGACCTCCAACAAAGACCATAATTGCAAAAATTGTGGCAAAAAGTCGTCTTAGCGGACTACCCTCAACAGGCTCAATATTGTATGAAAGAAATTTTACGGTACTTTGAACGCCGTCAGGGACCTGCCAGATGGCCCATAAAGTAATTATCGGGGCGATCAGTACGACTGCGGTGCGCGCGTGACCCTTAACCAAACAGATTAAGACGGCAGCAATTAATAGGATAAAGGCGGGGGAGAAAAACTCAAACTCCATTGTTGCTCTCCTTTAGCTTGTCATGACTCGAGTTTAGGTTTTGCTCATCTTGTGGCTCATCGTAATAGTCCACTGGACGCTTCAACACCAAGCCTAACAATTTTGCAACCAATACCATTACCAAGCAACTTACAAATCCGTAAATAGCGCCAAATCCAAACCAAGCATCAAAACCAAAATAACCTTTTACGTAAAATACGGTCTGAGCAAGTACCACCAATGCCAGCACAATGCTGGAACCAATCCAAAGATTACGAATAGTCGACGGACGGACCAGCCAGTGTAGTTGTTTTTCGTCATTCATTATTAACTCAATCCCTTTACAACTTGGCTTTCCAACTCGATTACCGGTCCATTAAATAAGAAGAAGGCAATAGTAAGTGACGCAGTTAAACATAATGCTAATACGGCTAAAAACGGAGCCTCACCGTGTTCTTTGCCACCTTCTTTCTCGCGTTCAAACCAGACCATATATAAGATGGGTAAAAAGTAAGCTGCGTTGAGCACGGTACTTGCGATGATTGTGAAAATGGCTACTAAATTATTGGCTTCAAATGCACCGGCTAAAATATACCATTTAGAGACAAAGCCTCCGGTGGGCGGTACTCCAATCATACTTAGCGCACCGATTGTAAATGCCGCCATGGTCCACGGCATACGTCTTCCAATACCGCGCAATTGATGAATTTCGGTCTTTTTAGAGGCAACATAAATGGCACCTGCAGCAAAAAACAAAGTGATTTTACCAAAGGCGTGAGCGACCATGTGTATAGCGGCCCCCACTTCTGCAAGTGGTTTGAGGATCGCCGCCGCCATCACCACGTAAGACAGCTGGGCAATAGTAGAGTAAGCAAGAAGACGTTTAATATTAGTTTGCCGTAAAGCAACTAGGCTAGCTGTAATGATGGTGAATGCTGCCGCATATAACAACCACTGGGAACTTGAAGCGTCGAATAAAAAATCAATGCCGAAGATATAAACGATAATCTTGGTGATTGTAAAAACACCAGCCTTTACTACTGCAACAGCATGTAATAAAGCACTTACTGGTGTAGGTGCCACCATTGCTGCAGGTAGCCATTTATGCACTGGCATGACTGCGGCCTTACCAACACCAAATACAAACAAGGCGAGCAGTAAACCAATCTCAGGATCATTCAATTTGCCAGCTAGGATCCCACCAGTGGTAAAATCGCCCGTTCCTGCAATCATATATGTCCAGATTATCGCTGGCAAAAATAAGCCGATGGATGTGCTGAGTAAGACACCTAAGTAAATTCTTGCCGAACGAACTGTCGCCGCGTCCCCTTTATGAGCTACCAGCGGATACGTAGAGAGTGTTAACAGCTCGTAGAATAAAAATAAAGTAAATAAATTACCGGCAAAGGCAACACCAATAGTGGCGGAAAGAGCAAGTGCGAAACAAGCAAAAAATCGTGTTTGATTTTTCTCTTTATTACCGCGCATATAGCCTACAGAATAAATTGAGTTGATAAGCCAAAGTCCGGAGGCTAATGCTGCGAATAACATTCCTAGCGGTTCAACTGTAAAAGCAATAGACAAGCCTGGCATCACCTGACTTACTTCTACCGAAGGACGCCCACCGTCCATCAGAATGGGCAACAAACTCCAGACGACCCAGATTAAGGAAACAGAAGTAATGGCAGTAGCAGCTTCACGAAGGTTAGCGCTTATGCGCCCTGCAAGCGCAATAGCCAGTGCCCCAACTAATGGAATAACGATAGCGACTAATATTGCTGTTTCTGGTGTCATCGTGAGCCCTCCAAGAGCAGGACTGCAGCACTATTAGCGAGCTCTAGTGGAACCTGCGGAAATAGTCCAAAGTATATGTTCAGAACAGCAACAAGACCGGTGACTAATAAGATTTGTATCGGTGCTTCAGATAATTGGTCATTGCCTTCGACAGGTTCTTGGAAATACAGCGCTTCCACAATACGCCAGACATAGACTACAGCCATCAATGAGCTGACGAGTATGATAGCGACAAGCGCCCAGCCCCAAGCTCCATTTTCGAATGCAGCATTAATCAGTACCCATTTACTGATAAAGCCTGCGGTACCTGGGACACCAATTAGGCTTAAACCACACACCACAAAAGCGGCGCAAGTCCAAGGCATACGAGCAGATGCGCCACCGAGTTGGTTTAAACGTAAATCGCGATATTGGTAAGCTAGGCACGCAACAGCGAGGAACAGCCCTCCTTTTGCTAACGCATGGTTAAATATGTGCATTGCACTGGCAGTCAACCCGGCCATGCTCACAAGGCTGACACCGAGTAAAATATAGCCAATCTGTGCAATAGAAGATGAAGCAAGCAACCTTTTAAGATGCCCTTCGAACATCGCGACCGCTGAGGCAATAAGTATCCCCAGAATGGCTAGGGGCATCACAAACATCGCAAACTGAACTTCGTGGTCATCTAATTTGGTCTGAAATACCATGTAGTCAAAACGTATCAATACATACAGCGCAACCTTAGTTGCGCAAGCAGCAAGAAACACGGTCACCATGTGAGGAGCATGTGTGTAGGCATTGGGAACCCAAACATGTAGCGGAAATACTGCGGCTTTAAGAGCTAAACCAATAGTGATGAAACCTGCTGCGACGAGTATTGGATTGATGTCGGTAACGTCGCCAATTCTTGCTTCCATATCCGCTAAGTTAAGTGTGCCCGTCATCATGTAGATAAGACCGACACCGATAAGGTAAAAAGTTGCGCCTATTGTGCCCATCATTAAATACTTAAAAACTGCAGGAAGTGCGCGACGGTCTGGGCCACCCGCTATCAATATGTAGCTGGCAAGTGATGAAATTTCCATAAACACAAAGATATTGAAGGCGTCTGCTGATACAACGATACCAACCAACCCGGATAAAACAAGTAGCCAGGCTGAGAAGAAAAGAGGTTGGCGTTCAGTTTCTATCTGTTGATCAATACTGGGTTTAGCCGCTAGTAAGGCTGCAGCTGCAGCGCCTGTAACTACCAGTAGTACCAACGAGCTGAAGGCATCTACCGACAGTGCAATACCATAAGGTGCAGGCCAGCCACCCATGGCGTACTCGATGGTTTGACCGTCTAATACAGCTAGGGCGAGGGCCACGGCAATGGCAAAACTAAGCACCGCAACGGCAGTCGCTCCTGCCCATGCTAGACCACGTGGTTGTAATAAAACAATAAGTGGAGCCGATAACATCGGAACCACAACCTGCAAAGCAGGAAGGTGTGCTAATAAATCCATAGTAATTAGTCGGAATCCAAAATTTCATTTTCTTCGATCGTGCCGTAACATTCGCTGATACGTACCACCATGGCTAAGCCTAATGAGAGGGTAGATACCCCCACAACGATTGCCGTTAGTATCAAGACTTGTGGCAGAGGATTGGAGAATATCTGATCTTCTACACCGGCCTGTATGATAGGGGCGGTACCGCCTTCTACTTTATCCATAGTGATATACATAAGGAAAACTGCCGATTGAAAGATAGACAATCCAATCAATTTTTTAATTAAATTGGTTTTACTTATTACGGCGTAAAGACCCACCGTTAAAATAATAGCGAACACCCAATAATTGAAATAGCCGAGTAATTCTAAAAGGTTCATGACAATATCTCACGTGATGCAAAAGCATGAAAAATAGCCAAAAGTGCACCACAAACTGCCATGCCAACGCCGGCTTCGATAATAAGAATACCCAGTTGTTGTCCAAAGACAGGGTCAGATGCGAGTACGGAATAATCTAAAAAAGCCCCTCCCATGAACATACACACTACTCCGACGCTGCCATATAAAAGTGCACCACCTATAACCATGCCTAATAACACCCCACGAGGTATGGCGCGTAAGGCCTCAGATTCACCTTCGAGCAATGCGTAAAGGATGACACCTGTGGCAATAATAGCACCGGCTTGGAATCCTCCGCCTGGGCCGTACTCGCCATGAAATTGTACGTAGAGTCCAAACAGCACAATAAATGGTATCAGCAGTCGACCAACCACTTGAGGTATAAGATGATGACGTAAACCAGTGGTCTTTTCGGTCGTTTGTTTGGTTTTCCGTGGTGGGCTTACACCAAGGATAAATAAAACACCTATACAAGCTGCAAAAACAACAAATACTTCACCTAGGGTATCGTAGCCTCGAAAACTACTCAGGATTGCGGTGACTACATTGGGAATATCCATATATTCAGTGGTCTTCTCTATATACCACGGCGCAATGTGTTGGTGAACAGGGGCATCTGGATCCCCAAGTCGTGGCTTGTCGAAGGTTGCATAAATGATAAGCAATGCCAGAACACCTACTGTGCTAAATGTTACCCACCGACTCCCCTGCCGAGGCTTTTCCTTGTTATCAGTCAGAGCCAATGCGCATAGAAAAATAACTGTCGTCACGCCTGCACCTACTGCAGCTTCAGTAAGTGCCACATCGGCAGCGTCTAAAATGAAAAAATTAGCAGCCATAAGTAGACTGAATATAGAAGTCAACATGACTGCAACAAACAAGTCTTCGGTACGCACTATAGCGATTGCGGTAATGACAAGCAGTGTCAGTAAGAACAGCCCAAAAATAAATATCATTCTGGTAAACTTTCCTTAGGTTTGTCGCTCGTCGTTCCAGCGTCTGGTTTAAGACCGGATAATAACGCGGCGTTGGCTAGTGCATAGGTGGCAGTCGGACCAGTTAGCAGTAGAAACAACATAATGGCAAATAACTTCAATGTGGCAAGAGAAAAGCCAGCTTGTAGCATCATGCCAGAAAAAATTAGAATAGTAGCCATGGTATCAGTAAGACTAGCGGCATGGATGCGGGTATAAAAATTAGGCAAACGTAAGCCACCTATACCACCAATTAACACACAGGCACCGCCTAGAACCAGTAAAATCCAACTCAGTACATCCAGTGCAACATCAATCATCTTCAGCCCTAGATTTTCTTCGTGCTCGATTTTGAAAATATTCCAATACCGCAAGGATCCCAACCATGTTGATCAATGCGTAAGCTAACGCTAGGTCAAGAAAGTCCGGCCGGCCATACAGAAATGCAATAACCGACAGCAATAAGACCGTCTTGGTGCCAAACACATTAACCGCTAAAACCCGGTCGTAGGCACTTGGGCCCATTAGTGCCCTAACAAGGGCTAGTACCATGGTTGTTAAAATAGCAATAGAGACAATAATATACATACTTAACTGTGCTCCAAATTAGCGGCTCGACGATTGGCTTCGCCTTCTTGTAATTCTTTTGCACCTTTACTGGTTAAACAATGGATCAATAATTTACCCTCGTGTAAATCCAGCGTGACGGTCCCGGGCGATAGAGTAATAGAATTACCAAAAATAACTTGTCCTACATCAGTTTTAGTCTCTGCTTCCAATAAAACTACTGTCGGGCTAATGGGTAGGGAAGGTTGTAATATCAGTTTTGCAACGTCCCAGCTAGAAATAATAATTTCACGTAGCAACCACAGCCAATAACCAGGCAAACGAGGAAACATTCCAATCATAGCCTGATGCCGAAAAAATCCCATTCGGTGGGCCAAGTAAACACTAAGCAAGCATGAAAAAGCACCTAAACCTACGACCAGTGGCTTATATAGACCCGACCAAAGAAGCCAAGTAACTGCAAGAATAAGCATCAAAAGCAATATGGAAGAAAGGCGTGCTTCGCCCCGCTGATGTTTACGCCGGGTTTGAATCAAGTTCATTATAGGCAGGGGTAATTTGTGATAAGTGATTTATAAACGACTTCCATTGCGGGTTCATCTTTTGACAAACTAGCTTGTTGTTCTACTAAATCGGCAACAACAACATCAACCACATCACGAAGTGGCAGTGGATCACCAAGACAAAAGCCGGCCAGTTTTGCCGCTCGCGAACGGTCTACACGCCCAGGCATACGGGTGCGCATGGCGCGCTCTGCGAAGGTCTCATTTCCGGTGATGGCATTCTCGGCGTTTAGCATAACTCGGGCATCAGTTGCTATTGCCCCGTCAATAAAACCCTGAATATAGCGGACGCAGTATTGACCATCAACACCCTCTGGGTTAGCACTGAGTAACACGCAATGAGATGCCAATTCTTTAGAGGTCAGTATTTCGACTGCATGGGCGGTTGGAATTAGCATTAGTTGCAGAACTAAAACTGTGCACGATAATTTAGGAAAAATTCTGGCGATATTACGAAAAATTGAACGTTTATTTTCTGGAGGCATTAGTAAATCCTTTGCTAAATCAATCACTATTATGAACTATTTATCGACGTGTGCAAGCTTAGACTAGTGCACCAATAGTGTGCTAACTGTGTCTTATATTTACCTTCCAACAGTGAATTAAACTTTTTTGTACGATATTTGCGCTAGTTCATGCTGCTAGCGGTATTTCTTGCATAATAAGTAGTAAATACTATGTAAAGACGACAGATTTTATTACATTTAAACATCCAATTAATTAATGTTGGACTCATGTTATTGCCATTTGATGTCAGTAACCAAAGTCATGTAATGCCGACTCTTAATTTACGAACATACACTTAAGTTGTTTAATTTTGTTGCAGGTAAATGTCAGACTTACTGTTAAGGAATATAATTTTTATTTCTTATTAATTTGACTTGTTCAGAGTATACAAAATGTTCAAATTCCATTCACAAAGGTTCAACCCAGTAGGCTAAAAATAACAGTGTTGAGTAAATGGGTGTGAGTCTAAATCTATATTTAATATTAAAAAAACAGGTACTGTCGTTGATATTAATGAACTCCATTGTTTTTTACTACAACAAAATAAGAAAGAAAATTAAAATAGCTTTTGTACGAGATAAATTTTTTATTGGCTATAAATAGCTTGATTTAACATCAAGTTATGAAACGTTATAGTTGAGCACGTTTAGCTAAATATGATTGCACTAATTAGTAAAGTGTTCGTTCAAACTGACATGACTGAGTTGATAAATATAATCGATATTTAAAGTGATTAACTGCGTTTTATTGGCATATCTGTTAGCAAACTAGTCAAGTAATTAAGCAGTAGATAGATGTCAGTAGTGAATAATATTCCCGACGAGACTAACACTAATATTAAACCTTAATATAGATACAAAAATACCGCTCAATTTAAGCGGTATTTTCAATTAGTTGCTTGATAAGCCTTACTATAAAATAAAGCGACTTAAATCTTCGTCGTCAACCAACTTTTCTAAATGATCGTCAACATATTTAGCATCGACAATTAACGACTCGCCACTTTTTTCAGAGGCGTCGTAGGATATCTCTTCCATCAGTTTCTCCATGACAGTATGCAAACGTCTGGCACCAATGTTTTCGGTACGCTCATTTACTTTCCATGCGGCCTGAGCGATACGGTCTATACCCTCTTCAGTAAATGATACCTCTACGCCTTCAGTTTTAAGAAGAGCCACATATTGCTCGGTAAGCGATGCGTTTGGCTCAGTTAAAATACGTACAAAGTCATGGGCAGTCAACGCAGAAAGTTCAACACGAATTGGCAAACGTCCTTGCAGCTCGGGAATCAAGTCTGAAGGTTTGCACATTTGAAACGCACCAGAAGCAATAAACAAAATATGGTCAGTTTTTACGGTGCCATGCTTAGTCGAAACGGTTGAACCTTCAACTAAAGGCAACAAGTCACGTTGCACGCCTTCACGTGATACGTCTCCACCGCTGGTAGAGCCTTCCCGCTTACATATTTTGTCGATTTCATCAATAAACACTATACCGTTTTGCTCAAGTGACTCTATCGCTGTTTGCTTCAGATCTTCTTGATTGATTAACTTGCCAGCTTCCTCGTCAATTAATAATTTAAAGGCTTCTTTGACTTTAAGTTTTTTCTTTTTCTTTTGACTACCTGACAGGTTTTGAAACATACCTTGTAGTTGATTGGTCATTTCTTCCATGCCGGGAGGTGCCATTATTTCTACGCCAACCTGAGGCGCGGCAACGTCTAGCTCAATTTCCTTATCGTCTAATAAACCCTCTCGGAGTTTTTTACGGAAAATTTGTCTGGTGCCTTTGTCCTGATGCACTTCGTTATCGCCAAAGGCATTCTCTGGTGGGGGTAATAACGCATCTAAAATACGCTCTTCTGCCGCTTCCTCAGCGCGGAACTTCACTTTGCTTTTGGCCTGCTCTTTGGTCATTTTAACTGCGATGTCAGCTAAGTCACGAATGATAGTTTCGACTTCTTTACCTACATAACCAACTTCTGTAAATTTTGTTGCTTCGACTTTAATAAAAGGTGCGTTGGCTAATTTTGCTAAGCGGCGGGCGATTTCAGTTTTACCCACCCCCGTTGGTCCGATCATCAGTATATTTTTAGGTGTCACTTCTTGGCGCAGCTCTAACCCAAGCTGCATTCTGCGCCAGCGATTCCGAAGGGCAATAGATACTGCACGCTTAGCATCTTGTTGACCGATAATATGACTGTCTAGCTCATGGACGATTTCTCTTGGGGTCATTTCTGACATAAATAAAACCTTTTAATCTGGGTAATCGACTGGCGCCCAATGTAATCGACGCTAGTAAGGAAAGTTGTTTTAGCCGA
>Ga0209712_10004770_pt1 | contig 10715 bp, 3 predicted proteins | sample ArcOceMetagenome_FD_187443 | JGI IMG/M metagenome (GOLD analysis project Ga0209712, IMG submission 187443) | Marine eukaryotic phytoplankton communities from Arctic Ocean - Arctic Ocean - Greenland ARC118M Metagenome (SPAdes) (version 2) | ecosystem: Environmental > Aquatic > Marine > Oceanic...
AAGAGGTTAGCAGATCTTCCTTATGGAAATGCAGAAACTGGCACCACAAACTATACCGCTCCGCCTACTACAGTCATAGAAGAGGATTGGTACATAGAAGAATCAAGAATAAGAGGTGGTTATAATAATACATCTACAGATTTAGGCGTAAAAGCATATATAGTTGAAGATAACGATGCTCAACAGCGCAGATCAAATTCATTAATATATTCTGGAATATTTAATTCTAGAACAGGCGTGAATCAATCTAACCAGTTTAGCGTTGGTGAAGAAATAACTAGAAGCGTAGACCCAGTTAATGGTAGTATACAAAAGCTATATGCTGAAGATACTAACTTAATTATATTTCAAGAAGACAAAGTAAATAGAGCTTTAATAGATAAAGACGCCATATATTCAGCTGAAGGAAGTGCAATTACAACTACAGCTAATTTAGTTATTGGTCAGATAATAGCTTATGCTGGTGAATACGGTATATCTACAAATCCAGAATCATTTGCTGTTTACGGATATCAAAAATACTTTACAGATAGAAACAGAAATGCTGTACTTAGGTTATCAATGGATGGCATTACTGAAATATCTAACTACGGTATGGTTGATTTCTTTAGAGATAAGTTAGCAACTGTTAGTTCTACTGGTAGTATAATAGGATCTTACGATATATACAACAAAAACTATGTAGTATCGTTACAAAATGCAGATAATACATACAACACTTTAAGTTTTGAAGAAGCTACAAATGGTTGGGTAAGTTTTTATGACTATAAACCAAGTTCTGGTTTTAGTTCTCAAGGTAGCTTTTTCACAATAAATAATGGATCTATATGGAAACACTATTCAGATAGCGTTAATAGAGGTAATTTTTACGGTGTAAATAATAAATCTAGTGTAAAGCTAGTATTTAATCCTGATCCAACTAGAGTTAAAACATTTAAAACTATAAGCTACGAAGGGACTAATGGATGGGAAGTAACATCTTTAGTGTCTGATAGTACTGGAACTGATTTAGTAAATGGTTTATGGGTTAATAATATAGAACAAGCTACAAGTACTGCCGATGTTGCTACTTTCACAGTAACTAGTCCTGGTAGTGGATTCTACTTAACAGGTAATAATGTAGGTACATCGTCTGACGGTTTTGGAACTGGTTTAACAGTTGATATAGTAGCTACTGCTCCTGGTGGTAGTGGTATTGCTTCAATAGTAATAAATCAACCTGGCTCTGGCTATGTGACTGGTGATGTTCAAACAGTGATAGCTAATGGAGGTGGTGCTATTGGTACTAACGCAACATTTGCTTTAGATTCATATGCTAATATTTATGAAAGAATATACAGCTATGATGAGGGTGTTTACTTTGAAAATAATATACCTTACAGGGCAGGGTTTGACAGAAAACAAAATCAATATGTGGCAGCAATAAGAAATAACTCGCCAACACCTTTGCCTGGTCAAGTTTTAGTAGGCCCTGCTAATACAGGAATTAAAGCTTACTATGCTACTGTAACTATTCAAACAGATACAACAACAAATCCAGGTGGATTAAAAGAACTATTTGCAGTAGGTGCAACATATGGAAGATAAAAGCACAGAGGTAAGTAATTTTACCAAACGATTACAAGAATTTCAAACCACTGTTATAGCTAACAACGATTTGGAAAATGTATTTGGCGATGGGGAATCTTTTGTTGATAACGAACATATACCTATTACACATAACTTTTCGGATCAATTATACATGAGACAAATGTGTATGCCTGCGGAATCAATAGTGGTTAGCGCTGTGCACCATACGGATCATTTTTGGTTTTTAATGAAAGGCAAAATACTTGTAACAACTGACGGGGTAACTGTAGAACATACTGCTCCTTGTTATGAAATATCAATAAAAGGTGCTAAAAGATTAATATACTGTGAGGAAGATTGTATATTTATAAATGTACACAAAAACCCAACAAACACGAAAGACATGAATAAAGTAGAAGAATTCTTGTATTCATTCACTATAGAAGAATTTAATAAAAAAGAAAAATTATGGCAGGAGCAACAGTAGCAATAGTCGGAATAGCAGCAAATGTAATAGGCGGTATGTTTGGAGCTGGAGCGGCTAAGAAAAGAGAAAGAGCAGCTAAAAGACAAAGAGACGCTGCTCAAAAAAGACTAAATTTTTTAGAAAATAATAGACAAGCTATTATAGACCCAACCTCTGGTGTTACAAACTTAAGTGGTTTAGCACAAGATCTTAGTTCAAACTTATCAAACCCTTATGCTAATCTAAGTGTAGCTACGCAAGCGGCTGAAATACAAATTGAACAAGCTGATATATCTTTAGCTAATACTTTAGATACCTTAAGATCAACTGGAGCGGGTGCAGGAGGCGCAACTGCTTTAGCACAAGCTGCATTACAAAGTAAAAAAGGTGTATCTGCTAGTATTGAGCAACAAGAAGCTAATAACGAAAAATTAAGAGCCCAAGGGGAACAGCAACTAAACCAAATGCGAATGCAAGAAGGAGCTAGAGTTCAAGGTTTGCAAATTGCTGAAGGCGGTAGAACACAAGGCTTAGGAGTTGCTGGTAAACAATTTATGTTTAATGCTCAAGAAAACAGAGAAGGTGCTCAATTAGATAGAGTATCTGCACAAATAGCAGGCGCTGAGGCAAGACAAGCACAAGCAAGCGCAGATAGAACAGGAGCTATTACAGGTGCAATTGGTGGAATATCATCTATTGTAGGAGGCGCATTAACAAGTGGGGCTTTTACCGGTAGCAGTGCAGCTACCAGCACAACTGGTTTTACAGATGCTGTAAACAATAACAATGCTTTTAGTGGATATGATACAAGCCCAACAACTTTTCCATCCTCTGATCGTAGATTAAAAAAGAATATAAAACTTATAGGTTATTCGCCTAAAGGTTTAAAAATATATGCTTTTGAATATATAGATAATAAGCTTGGTGAAGGTGTTTTTCAAGGAGTTATGTCTGATGAAATTCCTAATGAAGCTGTTGTAAAAAACAGTGATGGTTTTGACAGGGTAAATTACTCAAAATTAGATGTTGAATTTAAATTAATAAAATAATTATGAGTTATAGAAATCCAAAACAAGTAGTAGACACTCAGTCTGGGCAGCATATAAGAAATATGATGCAGCAAATAACAGGCGCTACAGTTGGAGTCTTAAGTGAAATACAGAAAAAAGCAACTGCCAATAGAAAAGCTATTCTTGAACAAGAAAAAAAAGGAGCAGAGGCTATAGAAAAAATAAGTTCTGACGTTTATACTGAAGTTAGGAAAACAAGTGGCATTGACTTTGTTGAGAGCATAGACAATATTCTTGGTCAAGTTGATGGGGTTGTAAAAACAACACAAAATCATAATCAAACTAATGCTCAAAAACAAATAGTTGCAAATGCTAATGCAACGGGAGATGCAGTTAAAGCATTTGGTGTTAAAAAAAGTGAACAAGCTCAGATTTGGAATGAAGTCCAATCTAGGGGTGTTGGTAATTATGGAGGTCTTAGTCTTACAGGTAACGATGAGCAATCTTTGCTAAAACAAAGAATATTATTTGGAACTCCTGGATTTGAAGGAAGTGTTAGAGGAGTAATAGATATAAATTCTAAATCAGGTCCACAAATAACTGCATATATTAGTGATAAAAATGGCGTCTTGGTTGGCACTACTGATATTAATCAAACCGATGTCGGAGTGATAATACCCAATGCTGTTAAAACTATGAATTCAATACAAAAAAGCTGGAACAATTATTCAGGTATAAAAAATGAAAAATCAGCTATTTACACGGACCAAACAGTAGAATATGATCCAAAAGTTGATGAATTAGGTTATAAACAAAAATATATAAAAACTAATAAAGAAGAGGTATTAAAACTAATAAGAAACGGTATTGACGGTGGAGAGGGAAGCGATGCTTATGTTTATAGCCAGTCTGTGCGCGGCGCTATAGCTTTGTATAATGATAAAGCTATAGCAGTAATGACTGATGATAAAGGAAAACTTTTAACCCCTGAAGAGCAAGCTAAGCTTATAATAGATCCTACAAAATCAACTTGGGAAAAAAATGAATTAGGTAAAGCCGTAGATCCAGATTTAGAAAAAGTTTTAAGCGGAGTTGCTAATCTTTTTAGAGTTGAAAAAGGCATAGGAATGACTCCTACACTTTTAGGAAGGGGCAAGCCACCAAAGCCTGATGAAGTAAATAAACTTACTAAAGTTGAGAGAAGTTATAATAACAATTTAGAATATGCTGGTAATATATTAGATAAATGGGAAGACTTAATAATAGATAAAGGAGCTGGTCGTGTAGCGCAAAATGATACCTTAAGCGCAATGATAAGTGCATTAAATAAAGATAAAACAGAAACCGAGCCGCTTTACATGTCTAAGTCAGAAATGAAAGAAGAATTTTTTAGGCTGGGTGCTCAATCTGATGACTACATAAACGATGACGATCTTGAAAAACAATGGGAAAATATAACAAAAAAATTAAATGGAGATATTTATTATAAAGCTGGAAGTAATTTAGATAATTGGAATAAAATTAAAGCCTATGATGTTTCATCTAAAGAAGCTACATTAAACACACTTGCTAAAGTGTTGTTAAAAAACCCCAATAAAAGCGATGTAAACGAGTTTAAAAAAGATTTACTTAAAAATCCTTTATTAGATTAATAAAAAATAAATGAGCAAAATATATAAATACAACGGAAAAGATATATCAGAAGATTTTGTAATTGAAGCTTTTGAATCAAGTAACTTCGCTACAATTGAAGAATATATATCTAGTAAAGAAGGTTTAGAAATCGTATCGGATGCAGATTTACTTGATCCAACGACTTTTCAAGAAGACGCTGCAGCGGGTGCGGATGCGGGGTCTCAACCAATGACAGCATCACAGGCAGGGTATCTCGAACCAGAAGATACGGTATTACCTTCGGTAGATACTTCTTTGGATTCACCAGATCCTGACCCAGATCCTGATAGTCCAGATGATTCTATAGTATTAGATGAGATTGTTATTAAAGCAAAAACTAAAAGCAAAAAAGAAAAAGTTAATGAAATTTTTCAGGAAAACATTTATAATGATTTTTCAAATCCAAATGATGAAATTTTTAGAAAATATGCCGAAAGTAATAATAGTATTCTTTTTCCTTATAAAGAAAACTTAAAAAATGGACCACAAGCTGATGATATTATTAATTTTTTAAACAACAATCCAGGCGAAAAAGTTTCTATTTTTGTAGATAATCCAAAAATTCCAGACTACAAAGAATCTGTAAATGAAGTAAAAGAATTGTACCGCCAATACCAAAATCTTTTAGTAAAGCAAAAAGAAGGTGGTCTTAATTATCAAGAAAACATAGAGTTAAAAGAAAACAAAAATTTATTAAATCAAAAGTATGACGCTCATAAAGATATTTTTAACACCTTTGATGAAAGAGTTTCTTTTATAAATATTTCTACTGAAAAAAATAATAGGCCCAAAGAAAAATCAAAAGAAATAATTCAAGCTAAAAAAAGCAATGGAGAATCTGATTTTGATATAAACTACGATGTATCTAAGGCTGGTAAAAGTTTTTTATCCCCAAAAGAAAATGATATTGCATCATTGCAAAGAAAATATGAAGATGCAACTGGAGAAGAAAAATTAAAATTAAAACAATTAATTGATAAACAAGTAAATGTTGATGATTATGGAAAAACTCTTTATGATTCAGCTACGGGTAAAATATATGGTTTAAATACGAAAGCAACACCACCTCCTGCTGCTTTAATAAAATCTTATGAAAAATCAAAAAATTTAGCTTATAAAACAAGTATAGATGTTTTAAATTCACAAAGAACTGAAAAATATTATGAATTAGTAGGTTTTATTCAAGATTATTATAAAGATAATAAAGAAAAAAGAGTAAACGGTCTGTATGGATTTAATGATGATAAAGAAAAATATCCTATAGCTATAAAAGGCGCTATAGAAAATAACATACTGCCAACTTCAGAGATTACACAAAAATTATTTAATGATAATTCTATCGATTCATACATGCAAAGTGGATTCGATTCATCTAAAGAAGACAAAAATTTTTCAGAAAAATATCAAAAAACTTTAGAAGAATTTATAGTTTTAAACAGAGCTATTCAATTAAATAGAAATATAACTACATCAAATAATAAAGAATATATTGAAGAATTTGTGGACTCTTTACCGCTTATTAATTCAACTACAACTTTAGAAGAACAAAATATCTTAGTAGATATGTTTGAGTCTTCCGGTGAATTTGATAAAGATGATATTAAAGAATTAAAGAAAAATATTAAGCCAAGCGTAGGGCAATCAGTTGCCGGAGGAATTTATGGACTGGGTGAATTTCTATTTCATCTTCGTGTTGGTAGAGGGTTATCTGGAAATAATATAAATAAAACTTTTAATTTTGCAGCCAAGTACACTGACAAGATATTTAAAGGCAATAAGATTGCTCAAAAAGCTTCACGAATTGTTTTTAAAAGCTTAGAAGAAGGAAGTGAATTTGCAGGGACTACAGCAATGACTAATGCATTATATGGTGAAAACGAAAGTGTTCCACAATCATTTTTATCAGGAGCTTCTTTAGGATTTGCAGGAGCGTTTACAAAAAAGCTTATTCCTAAAATTAATAAGTATTGGCTAAGCATGGAGTCATCAAAAAAAGCCGCTAACTATGGCTTGTATAGAGGAATGGCTAGTAATAAAACTTTACAAAATTTTTCTAAATCAGCAATACAAGGTGCTGTTGGGGCAAGCACTTTTGTCGCGGGTAGTATTATAATGGACCCTATAGACTATGAGTATGGAGATATTATGCATACTTTAGGGGTAGAAACTTGGAAAATGATTCTTTTAGGTAAAGGTACACAAGCTTTATCTTCTAAGGGTAAAAGTTTTACAAAAGTATACGAAGACTTTTCTAATGATATTTTAAAATACAAAAACCTAACAAACACGTCTAATAAAGCAATAAAAGTATTAGGCATTGACAAAAAAGACGTTACTAATCCTAATGAAAATTCGTCTGATGTTGTAATAAAAGCAGGTCAAAAAGTTAAAATTCAAATTAAAAAAGATTTAAAAACCGGCAAAATAACTGAAGAAAAAGCTGAAGAGCTTAATAAACAGGCAGATATTTCTGTAACTGCAGCCGAAGGGCAAATTGCAATAAACAAAGCAAAAGAAAAAATAGCTCAAGATGTTAAAGACGGTACAATACCTACAGAAGGAGAGGCATATATAGTAGGGCAGAAGATAGCAAACGGTGAAAAAACTAATGAAAAGGATTCCAGAATACTGGCAAACATGTCTCCTGAAAGTTTCCTTATTGCAATAAATCAACCTATAAGTTTAGAATCTATAACTAATGCAAAAGAAATTATTAAAGAAAATGCATCGATTCAAAAACTTTTAGACGGAGGTCTTTATATATTTACTGAAGGAAATTATACTAGAATACCAGGCGCTAAAGAAGGTGAATTTAAAGCATTAGATCCAAAATTAAGGCAAGAAACATCTGATTTTTTATACGATAGAAGCAACGCAAGCAGAGTTCTTGAGGAATTAAAAGAAACTAATAGAAAAAATCTTACACCTTTACAAGAAAACGATTTAAATGAATCAATAAAAGAAGCTGAATTAAATTTTAAAGATTTTTTACAAGAAGGATATAGGTCTGTTGAGCTTCAAGAAAAATTACAAAGAGAAGCTACAGAAAGATATGAAGCAGATATTAAAAAAGGAAAGGAATCCGAAGGTAAAGGTATAACCGGAAAATTAATAGAAATTAAAACATCTGTAGAGTTTGCAGAAAAATACAAAGAAATAGGAGGGAAAAAAGATGTTACTAAAGAAATAGCTTTTATAGATCCAGTAACAGGTGATAGATATATTAATAGAGAATTGGCTCTTACTGTTAGAAACACTTCTGCTGCCACTCACGAGGGTTGGCACGCTGTCGTTAAAGATGTTTTAAAAGACGATAAGGGCAATATTACAGACGAAGGTATAAAAGTAATAGATAATATATTAAACTCATTAACGCCAATCGAAAGAAGAGGTTTAAATGAAGATGTATTCAGCAGATATGATACCGAAGCGCCTAAATCAAAATGGTATGAAGAAAATTTAACCGTTTTATCTGAACATATATCTGACAAGAAAATAAAATTTTCTAAATCAATAGGCGAAAAACTAATAGATTTAGCAGAAAAAGTAAAAGGGACCACTTTTAAAAACTTAGAAATAGATGCTACTACCGGAAAAGGCATGTTTGAAATGCTTAAAGGGTATGCACAAGGAAGTAAGAAAGGTATTGAGTCCGCACAAAAATTTGCTGAGGAAGCTGCTAAAAATACTAAAGTTACAACGAGCAAAGATGCTCAAACAAAATCTAGTAAAGCGGTAGATTCTAAAACAAAAATGAAGTTAGATGGTTTTACAGGACCTGCAGAAAATAGAAAATTTAAAACTAAAAGAGAGTGGGAATCTTCTAGAGAATATGTTGATGCCTATAATTATTTTACAGATTCAAACCCTCAATTAGACGCTAGAATTAAAAGTGTAGCCGCTAGTAAAGGAGTTGATTTTATAGATGTAGACAAAGTTAAAGATGTTTTATCTATGCGATTTGTTAAAAATTTTAACATAGAAAAAAATAGTTTATTTGGATGGATGTTAGGTAAAAACCCAGCATTACAGTTTGCTGTTTTAGACGTTATTAAAAAAGAAACAGCTGAGCCAGTTACTATATCTACTACCACTAGAGAAGGTGGCACTATGGAAGTAGAAGATACCTCTATGAGTATAGAAGATCAGATAGACGCTTCTTTAGCTAGAAAAGAACAACAAAGTATAGAATCTCAAATTAAAACTACTATTAAAAAAGGTAATGAACGATTTATAGATGAAGATTTAAGAGAGGTTATAAAAATAGGTGCTGAAGATATTTTTAGCGACTTAAAGCCTAGCGAAAAAGAATTTATTAATTTGTCTAAGCAAGAAAATGTATACTATCATGGTACTTCTGCCGTAGTTAATCAGGAATTTATAAATAAAGAAATAGTTAAGGATTTTCCAAAAGGAGCAACCTCGTTTAGTACTGAAATGCAGGGTCTAGGTAAACATTATACAAAAAGCCTAGAAAACGCAAAATCATTTATAGATCATAGGAATAGAAATGACAACACTGGAACAGTTGGCGCTGTTTCTATAACTACTAACAATCCTAAACAATTTGATTCATATCAAGATCTTTTAAAAGATATTAAAAGTACTGTTAAAAATAAGAACTTATCTATTTCAGAAAGAAATAAAACATATTTAGATAGTCTAAAAAATGATGGTTTTGATGCCATAGTTTATAAAGAAGGACCTAGTTATAACCCCGGTAAGAAAAACTTAATAGCTGAAGTCGTAATTCCTTTTAATAGCTCAAAAAAATTAATTGGAGCTGCAGACTATAATCAACGTAACGGAGGGGTGGTGCAAGGGTCAGTTGTGGCTATGAATAGTAAGGTTAACAATCTAACTACTAAAAGAGACATTAAAAACGCTTTAAAAAATAAAGTTAATGAAAAAAACATTGAAAGTTATGATGTTAACGGTAAAACTTTAAAAAACACTAGCATATTTACAATAACTAAAAAGAAGATTGGTAAATTGCCTGATTTTATTGAAGAAAATTATGAATCTTTATTTCACACAGAGGCTGTGCCTATTTCGTATTTAGTTAATTTTGAAAGATTAACACCAGAAACTGAAAAAATATTTACAGGAGCACCAACTAGATTAACAAATCAAAAGCTTATAGATAAAGCAATTAAATTAAATAATTTTCACACAGAAAACGAAAGAACAGGACCTATGTTCTACCCTAGAAGAAAGCCTTCATTGGAGGAGGTGCAAGATTTTTTTAAAGTTAGAGGTAGAGACAATGCTTTTGTTAATATGCTAGCAGGTACAGCTATTACAGACGCAACTCCTGGAGCTTTAAAAGAAATACAGGCTGAAGATAAAAAAATAGCAGAAACAGCATTAAAACTAGGTGTTGATGTTGAAGTTAAATTTTCTAGTACAATAAAAGAAATTAAAGAAAATAAAATTGAAAACGTATCTGAATTAGCAGAAGTTAGTAAATTAATTTTTACGGAAATGTTTACCAAAAAAATAAACGGTAAAATAGACTACACTTCTGGTTCTATACAAGAAGCAATTTATAAAGATCCGTCTTTCAAAGTTAATGACGAAAAAGGTTATGAAAATCTTATAAAAAAATATATAAATGGCAAATTAAAAGTTGGCTTAGCAACAAAATTAGATGAAATAGCAGCAGAAGCTTTATATGGCAATGAAGTTATACAAGCAATGTTAAAAGAAAATGAAATTTTTAATGCCGGCCTAACAAGAAAAATTATAAATAGCTTAATACCTTCAGGTTTAAATGTTGTACAAAATGATTATCTCGACCATGGGAGTCCTGAGCATAATGCTTATGTAGAAACAGTAAAAGAATTAGAGATTATTGAAATGATTCCAAAAGAAGTTTTTAATTTTAAAACTACAGAATCAGGCAAAAGTCCTGTTTTAGCTCAAACTCTTGGTTATAATGGTACAAAAGATAAAAGTACAGAAAAATTTAAAGAAGATTTTGAACTTAAGGAACC
>Ga0209712_10004773_pt1 | contig 10715 bp, 8 predicted proteins | sample ArcOceMetagenome_FD_187443 | JGI IMG/M metagenome (GOLD analysis project Ga0209712, IMG submission 187443) | Marine eukaryotic phytoplankton communities from Arctic Ocean - Arctic Ocean - Greenland ARC118M Metagenome (SPAdes) (version 2) | ecosystem: Environmental > Aquatic > Marine > Oceanic...
TCTAGGAATAAACTCATTAAGTACATCCGCCACTGCCAGCCAAAATTCTTGTGGCTCAATACGCAAACCAGGAAGGACCTTATGGTTAATAAAGGTGTGAAGGCAATCGGCGATTTTATAGCCATGCTCATTAATTCGTTGATCCATTGTGCTTCCTATAATATTTCTAATAATCCGTTAAATGTCATTTTAAACTATTAACATTAATCTATCACCTTGACCCTAGATGTGGGCTATAACCAGTGAACCGTCTAAATTAATTACATCGCAGTTATCTCCAGCGCCACCGCGATCAACCACTATGAAATCACTAATTTGATGTAACGCCAGGCAGTAGTGATGCCAAGTACCTTTATGATAATTCACGCCTTGATGCGGTGAAGCCAAAAACACTTCGACTTTTGTAATATCCAGTTCTCCTTTAGGAGCAACCACAACTAAAAAAGGGTGTGAACCCATAGGAATAAATGCTTGGCTGGATAATGGGTGGCGCTCCATCATCTTAATTCTGACAGGCTGTTCAAGTGGTGTTGAACGAAAAATATTAATCAAAGTACGTCCATTTTCTTGGGTCACATCAATCTTTGCTAAATCATGATAACGCTGAGTAAACCCATCATTAATACTAAAGTTCTTAGCCTTGTCATTCACTTCTATTACATCGCCAAACTGTGCAAAATTTTCACGGGTCAATGTTTTAGGTATTATTAGTTCGTTGTTTATCATTAAGCTATTATCTCATTACCATTCAGTTATTTAGCATTACGTACGTTTACCCAATATACGTAATCTAGATACACCGCCATCTGGGTAAATACTTAACTTAACATGGGTAAATTGTTGTGATTTTTCAGTCACTATTTCATTCATAAATAAATGCTCGCGATGGGCATACAATTTAAGTTGAGGAATAATGGGTTGCCAATCTAACTCTGCATTAGCATCATTAAAATTGTCATTACTGGTATTAATGCCTTCTAGCTTAAAAGTGTCTGGAAAGTTACCTTTAAAATGACAAGTATCTACAATCACTTTTTCGACGGTGCCTGGTGCTGCCAATTTAACAATTGACCAATCCGGACCGGGATCACGCCGACGTTTTGTTTCCCACCCATCCCCCATATCTTTACCCCGTCCGGGCATGATCAAATTGTTTTTATCGCTGAAAAACATATCGCTCACTAACAAAGCTTTTGCACCGTTTTTAATGGATGCTAAATCTATCAGTTCACCATCAACAAAATTTTTCCAATTGACATCAGCTTCGCCGTAGACCCGGAATCGAGCTATGCCACCATCAGGAAACATATTTAATCGAACATGAGTCCAAGATTGAGAATGTGATATTTCAAATATATTTTGACTATGGGCTGACACTTCACTTTCGGCTAACACTGTGTGCCAAACGGTATTTTCATTTGGTTGCTGGACACTGACACACGCTTCAACTGAAACCGTTTGCGGGGCATTGCCGCGAAAGTAATTGGTATCAATATCAACCCCATGTATTACGCCACTGATACCGAGGCGAATAATACACCAGTCAAATTCACGGCCATTGTCTCTACCATAACTGCGACGAGACTCCCAACCGTCCATCCATTTCCCACGTTGGGTGTATTTATCATCAATAAAAATACCGCGGCCAGATTTAAGTAAGTTTTCCATCTCGGCAAAAAAGTCATCACTGCAAGACAACGTTTCGCCACCAACGCGATCGCTGGCTAAATCAACAAAATAGGTTTTTAACTTCAACTCTAGCTCGGCACTATCACCTGATAGTTTATTTTGCTGTTGGGTATTTTCAATCATTTAAAATTTCCTATTTCGCTAGCATGATAGCTTTCAGTTTGATTTGTATGAATAAAATAAAAATCGTTACAGGTTTTATTAACAAAAAATCTGACACTACTGTCAAGTAATTATTGTAAAGGAATAAAAAAGTGGTGCATAGGTCGATTGAGTAAATAAAATAATATTCAAAATATAGTTAGCAAAAGTAGGTATTCCACCAGCACGCTCTGACTTACATTAGATTTAAAAGCACAACGTATAAATATTTGCGCCGTTAAAATATTATTATATGCATTACAAAAACTCTGTTAAAACCAACAATAAAAATTTTATTTTACCAACAACCAATCAACTTCCCCATCGTATCGTTATTCTCAATTCTAAGATGAGCTTTACCAACATTTTTGGCAGAAAATTCAGTATCAATATTAGGCACTAACTTTCGGTTATCAAAATCGGCTAAATATGTCTGGCTAAATTCCCTTATAAGGTGGGCTTTATATTGATTATTGCGACTTCTCAATGTTGACCCTTTGATCGTGGCCCGCTTACCCAACATCATCGCCATATCTAATTTATCTGCATAACGTCCAGCCAACATGGCTAAATAAAGCACACACCCGTCAACATTCAGTAGTTTTAAGTTTCGATTCAGATAATCACCCGCAACAAAATCAATAATCAAATCACACCCTTGCCAATGTTTGGCTATTTCGACCGCAAAGTCTTGTTGTTGGTAATTGATGACCAGATCTGCTCCTAACTGTTTACATAAGTTTAATTTTTCCTGACTCGATGCTGTTACCGCCACAGCACAGCCATGTCGTTTGGCTAACTGAAGAGCAGCAAGCCCGACACCGCTAGCTCCTGCATGGATTAATACATGCTGTTTTGACTGTAAATTGTTTTCAATAAACATGGCTTGGTATGCCGTCAGAAAACACTCAGCTATTCCCGCGGCTTGAGGCATATCCATGTTTATAGGCACTGGCATAAGATGTTGACTATGTACTGCCACATACTCGGCATATCCACCTCCTGCCACTAAACCAAACACCTTATCGCCAAGTGCAAAAGGTTGATGGTTCATTTTCTGAGAACGCACTTGTTCAGGATAAATTTGAATGATCTCACCACTCACTTCTAAACCTAAAATATCACTTTCACCTGCTGGAGCAGGATATTTACCCTGCCTTTGCAGTGTATCTGCTCGATTTAAACCAAAACATGCCACCTTGACTAATACCTGTCCAGATACCAACGTAGGCATGTCAGTATGACAAATTTCTAATGATTCAGGTGCACAACCGTTTTCGTGTTTTATAAACTGCATAGAATCACTCATAGCGTAAAATCTTTTTTTGGATTAGAAATTCTGTTTAGCAAAGCCTTACCCTCATGTACAATTGTTTCAAATTACTTATAAAAGTTATCCTATGTCATCTAGCATTATTTTGCAGCCCGGTCGTGAAAAATCTTTATTACGTAAACATCCTTGGATCTTTTCTCGTGCGATAGAAAAAACCATAGGCAGAACCAACATGGGAGAAACTGTAGACGTGTTATCCCATGATGGTAAATTTTTAGGTCGAGGCGCCTGGTCACCAGAGTCGCAAATTCAAGTTCGGATTTGGACGTTTGAACAAGATGAAAGTATCGATAATGGTTTCTTTCAAAGGCGTATTGCTACAGCCCAGGCCTCAAGAGAAGATTTAATCGAACGTCATGGATTAACTGGTTATAGGCTTATCGCTGCAGAATCTGACGGACTCCCCGGTATCACCATTGACAGATATGCGGATGTATTGGTGTGTCAGTTGTTATCAGCAGGTGCGGAAAAACATCGCGACAAAATTGTTTGGGCATTGAAGAAAGAATTTCCAGAGTGTTCTATTTATGAACGTAGTGATGTGGCGATACGAAAAAAAGAAGGTCTAGAACAAATTACTCAGGTATTACACGGCGATGTGCCTGAAGAAGTAGTAATTGAAGAAAACGGTGTAAAAATCATAGTCAACGTCAAAGCCGGACATAAAACTGGGTTTTATCTGGATCAAAGAGACAATCGTGCGATTGCGGCAAAATATGTAAAGAATAAAACTTTACTCAATTGCTTTTGTTATACCGGCACTTTTGGCAGTTATGCTTTGGCTAGTGGCGCCAAGTCGGTGACCAGTATAGATGTTTCAGACTTGGCTTTAAGCACCGCAAAAAGAAATGTTGAGATAAATGATTTAGACACGGATAAATGTGAGTTTATAAACGCTGATGTGTTCCAAGCATTACGCGACTTTAAACAACAGGGGAGACATTTCGACCAAATTATTCTTGACCCGCCTAAGTTTGTCGACTCTAAAGCATCGTTAGTTCGTGCCTGTCGCGGTTATAAAGACATTAATATGTTAGCCATGCAAATTATGCCCCCAGGTGGGATTTTATGTACTTTTAGTTGTTCAGGGTTATTGTCTTTTGATTTATTTCAGAAGGTGGTGGCAGACGCGGCTTTAGATGCTGGTAGAACTGTACAAATAATTGAAAGACTAGGGCAGGCAGCCGATCACCCTGTTGGGAGTAACTACCCAGAGGGATTTTACTTAAAAGGATTAGTGTGTAGGGTACTCTAGAACAATCCGAAAAACCAAGTATGTTAGCTCAACTCATAATCAAGCGTGAGAATAAGCGGCTATGTTGTCGCTTATTTAACTTTAAATATCTACTTACTTCATTTGAGAATTTCAACACCTACTGTGCATGAGTTATCATCAATCATTTCACAGCGCACAACCTTAGTATCGGCAATAAGTGAAGGTATTTGCGAATTGGTTGACTCAATATAAACCTTGACCATGGTACCCATTTCAACCGAGCCTTCTTCTACTTCAAGAGACATTCCAGTTACACTTATATCCTTACACACTGCCTGAAGGCTTCTTGAAGACTCATCGTCAATAATTTTAAGCTCACATATGGAATTAACCATCATCCGGAAAAAATTACGTTTGTAACCGTACCCTATCACCTAATACCTCATGCATTTTAAATTCTATTCTCTCTTTATAGGATGCAGTAATAACAAAGTCAACGCAGATTAAATAGAATCCAAGTGGTTCAGTATACGTTTGACTGAAATGGGTGTTGACGTACCTAATTGCTGAGCAAAAAATGACACATGTAATTCATGCAACAACCAGCGTACTTCTTGTAATTCTTTAGGTATGGGTTGATTAGCAGGAATTTTATTACACATAGCCTGATATGCTTGTTCTACTTTTTCTAAGTTAAGCTGATGTAATTTATCTTTAGTGGGATCTATCGCTAATTTTTCTAGCCTTTTAGAAATTGCCTTAATATACCGTTGCCAATCAGCTAATTTAAGTGCACCAACATCAGCAACAAAGCCTTTGTAAACCAATGTATTAAGCTGAGCTTTGATATGACCATGAGCATATATTAGATTCAGTGGCACACTGCCTTTCATCTTTTTCTTGATTTCATGGGCAACAGTCAGACCCACTTCTACTTGTTGAGCAATATTCAAAACAGTATCGTTAATTTCTTGTCTGACAAAATTACAGCATGATTCAAAATGCACTTTATCTCGGATATCACTGTTTTTTTGCAGAGAATATTGACTAATAAGCTGATCGACTCCGGCATCAATACAGTCGTCGATTAATGCTTTAATTTGTCCAAATGGATTAAAATAAAGCCCTAACTTGGCTTTATTAGGCAACTTATCCTGTAAATATTTAACCGGTGAAGGGATCCCCAAAATAATCAACTTGCGTAATCCCAGTTTATGAGATGCTAAAGCGACATGTGATTGATCGAATAATTTAACGGCTACCGTTTTGCCTTCATTAACCAAAGCTGGGTAGGCCTTCATTTCATAACCACTTGATTTATTGATAAACTCTTTGGGCAAGTTATCGATTTCCCAACTGACCAAACCCGTTTTCTCGAGTTCAGGGGTGGCCACAGCTTGTAAGTTTTGTTTTACTTTGCCTTGTAATTTTTGTTGTAATGCAAACAGATCACGGCCTTGGGCTATAACGTTGGCATCTTGGTCGATAACTTTGATATTAAAAATTAAATGTTGGGGCAGTCTGTCTAGTTGCCATTCGCTAGCTTCAGGTTCACGTCCCGTCATACGCTTTAATTTTAAGGACAAAGCAGTTAAGAACGCAATAGGGACACCTTGCTTATCAGTTTGTGGCATATCAGCCAAACAAGCATCAGCATAATTGGGGGCAGGCACAAAGTTTCGTCTTAAAGATTTTGGTAACGCTTTAATCAAAGCCACGATAAGTTCATGACGTAGTCCAGGTATAAGCCAATCAAGTCCCACAGGAGTCACTTGATTAAGTAATGCTAATGGCACCATCAAACTTACCCCGTCGTCTTCATCCTTCGGGTCAAAATGATAATCTAATCCCAGCAAGAGGTTGTGTTGCCTGAAGCTTTCCGGAAATGACAATGCATTAATATGTTGCGTATCTTTCCTAAGTAATGCCTTAGGGTCAAAGTTAAGCAGGTCGGGGTATTCAGTAGTTTGTTTATTCCACCATTTTTTAAAATTAACCTCAGAGCAAATATGCTTAGGTATTTTTTCACTATAAAAATCGACTAAAGTGCCTTCATCCACTAATAAATCTCGTCTACGGCTTTTTTCTTCTAGACCTTCAATGTTTTCTATCATTTTTTGATTAAGAGATAAAAAGGCAAAATTTAATTTAGTCTGCATGTTGACCAAAGCTTCGCGGATAAATATTTCTCTGCAAATTTCTGGGTCAATCTGGCTATAGTTTTTTCGTCTTTGGCTAATAAGTATCAGGCCATACAAGCTGACTTTCTCAAAAGCTTGCACCACACCTTGTTTTTTTGACCAATGAGGCTCGGAATATTCTGTTTTAGTTAAGTGTTGCGCCAGTGGTTCAATCCACTCTGGTTCGATTTTTGCAGCTACTCGACCAAATAAGTGAGCGGTTTCAACTAACTCGGCCACCATAGTCCATTTAGGTTGAGATTTAGCTAAACCAGAACCGGGGAAGATCTTAAAGCGGCTATTACGGGCACCTAAGTATTCACGGTCAATATCTTTATTACCTAAATGAGATAACAAGCCTGACGCAATAGCCTGGTGAATAGCTTGATACTCAGCCGCTTGTGAGGTGATACCAAAACCTAACTCCGCTACAGATTTCTTAAGTTGACTGACAATATCTTGCCATTCACGCATCCGCATAAAATTAATAAAGTGTTTCTTACACCAGTTACGTAATTGACTCGATGATAAAGTTTGTTGTTGCTCTTTAAAACCTTGCCACAGCTGGAAATAACCAAGAAAGTCAGACTCTTTATTGGTAAAGTCTTCGTGCATTTGGTCTGCTTGTTGTTTTTTGTCTTGAGGGCGCTCTTTAGGATCTTGAATACTTAAACCTGCAGCAATGATGAGCACTTCACTCAAACAATTTTGTTTGGCTGCCTCCACCACCATACGTGCATATCTGGGGTCAATGGGCAGTCTGGCTAGTTGTCTACCTTGATGAGTTAGCCCTTGACGGCCTAGCTTATTATCAATTGCACCTAACTCTTCGAGTAATTTAAAACCGTCATTAATACTTCTAGAATCAGGTGGCTCTACAAAAGGAAAATCATCCACTTTACCAAGATCCAACGACATCATCTGCAATATAACAGAGGCTAAATTGGTGCGCAGTATCTCTGGATCAGTAAACACATCCCTAGATAGAAAGTCATCTTCTGAATATAAGCGGATACAAATACCATCAGATACACGTCCACAGCGCCCTGCCCTTTGGTTGGCTGAGGCTTGTGAAATGGCTTCAATAGGTAAACGTTGCACTTTACTGCGGACGCTATAACGAGAAATTCGAGCAGTGCCAGGGTCAATAACGTACTTTATTCCTGGCACAGTCAATGACGTTTCGGCAACATTAGTAGCAAGCACAATTCGTCTCATAGAGTGAGCCGAGAATACCTTGTTTTGCTCGCTGTTACTCAACCTTGAATACAGAGGCAACACCTCTGTATTGCGATATTGTTGTTTGTTAAGTGCATCAGCAGTATCACGAATTTCACGCTCTCCACTCAAAAACACTAAAATATCACCACCGGCTTCGGTCAAAAGTTCATTAACAGCTTCAGTGATTGCTTGGATCTGATCGTAATCACTGCTTTCAGTTTCCCGATAACGCATTTCTACAGGGTATGTTCTGCCACTGACTTCAATTACCGGTGCATTGTTGAAATGTTTAGAGAAACGTAATGGGTCAATCGTAGCTGAGGTAATAATAAGTTTGAGTTCGGGACGTCTAGGTAAAAGCTGTTTTAGATAACCCAGAATAAAATCAATGTTTAAGCTACGTTCATGAGCTTCATCTATGATGATCGTGTCATATTGGCTCAAAAATTTATCTCGTTGAATTTCAGCCAATAAAATGCCGTCAGTCATCAATTTGATGTAAGTATTATCAGATACATGATCTGAAAATCTAATCTTAAACCCTACATGTTGCCCTAGCGGTGTTTTCAATTCTTCAGCAATGCGATTGGCAACAGTTCTTGCAGCAAGACGTCTGGGCTGCGTATGACCAATCAATCCCCCGATACCTCGGCCAAGTTCTAAACATATTTTGGGTATTTGTGTGGTTTTCCCTGAGCCTGTTTCGCCTGCGATGATAACCACTTGATTGTTGGTAATGGCCTCTGCTATTTCATTTTTCCTTTCACACACAGGTAAAGAGGGGAAATCAATATCTGGACGTTGTGCTAGTCTGGAAGCATAAATTTGAGCTGATTTTTCTACATCATATTGTAACTTGGCAAAATACTCTGGTTTTTTATCTGCAGTTAGATTATGAAATTTACGCAAACGGGATGTCAGTTTGAATTTGTCTTTAGACATACAAGATGCGATATTTCTGGAAAGTTGTTTAACGCTAATTTCTGGATTGAATTGTACTGAAGACAAAGACGGCTGCTCTATTACATCTATAAAAACGAACCCATGATCCTAGAAGATGAACAGAGCAAATACCAGAAATATTACTCAAAAAACACGACTTATCTTGCTTATAACTTGTAACCGTCGTGGAGATGCATATCTATAGCGTGCAACAAAGTTGAACGATTGATTGTACCAAGTAGATAACCATCGTCATCAACAATGGGATACACTTTTGGTTTTTCAGTCATCATTTTTTGCGCTAACTCAATAACTGAGGTATATGGCTTGATCGCCAACACTTCGGTCTTCATGATGTCTTTAACATGCGCCACTTGCTCTCGGTAGTAACTAGATTCAATCATCTTCACCAGACAATCTTGTTCAGATAAAAAACCAATCACCTTGTTAGCGGTATTGATAACTGGCCCACCCGTTTGTTTGGTATTTAATAACCGCTCAACCGCTTCTGCGACCGGCATATCACTGGTAAATGTGACTGGCCGCGAATTCATATAATCGCTTACTTTTAGAGATTCCACTGCAACTCCCCGATTTTATAATAATTATAATTCTATATCGTCATGGATAAAGATAGACTGAAGTCATAACAATACCTAATTAATTTGGTTAAAATATAATAATGTCATCATTTTTTTGACCTTTTCAGGAAAGTTAAGGCTTTTAGCACTACAAAAGACAAACTCATCTTATTCTTAGTCATCAAATTAACTTACAAAAGGCAGCAGTGTGAATTCAGCAAGCATTTATTGGTACGATTATGAAACACGCCACCCTACAAAATAATTTAAACCATCACATAGTAAATATGAACACAACTATGTACTCATGTATATTTTTACCTCCAGCTATGCTTCGGCACTATCAACTCAAATTCATTGCTCTGCTTGTTTGACGGTGAAAACATTACTCATATCAATTTGCTCTTTTTCACAGAACTTGACTACATAAACTTTTCGTTCCATTTCAAAAATATTATCTTCTGATTTATCAGCTTCAACTTCTAATAAATTTTAAGCTCAGCTTTATTAGTAAATTTAGCCTTAAGAGAACCACCTGACTCTACTGTTCTATCCCAACAAAAGTGAGGTATTATTAATTCTTGAGGTGAGGCACCACCATAAGCAAAACTATAAACAAAACCATAGACACTTAGTGTTTTAAATGGATTCATTGTTCTTGAAAAGAAATGATAATTAAATTCCACGTATTGCTTTTCAATTTCAACGTATGAAGGACAGATAAGACCTGTTCATCAGGGTGTTCTGATTTACCAATAATTCAGGGTTACCTAGAGAGCAAAATAAATATACTGGCACCATAACTCCTCTGCAAATTTTTGTTCCTAATCAATAATGTAATTTATTTTTTAATTAAAACTTGGTAATTAATAAAATGTTGTAATTAGCGATCCCAGTTATAAACTTGTCAGCATTTCCCAAAAATTTAAAATAATAAATTTTAAGTAGAAAAAACGGACAATAAATACCCGTATCCCTCAGCAGTTTAGCAATCTGCCGACACCATCTTGACGTTACCGCAACACTTTAGCCGCGATTCATCAATCCACTTTCCTTATAAGTGCATTCTCCCAATCTTAGACATGCAAGGACACCTACTGAGCTATTTCGAGAGTGATGATTTGAGTCCTAAATAAATGTGCTATTGGGACCTAATAATTAGTAGTTACTGTCATTGGAAATTATTTTTGTTTGACTTTGTAAACTAAATTATTAGTGCAGGGAAGTAGCTACCAAAACTAACCAGGTAAATACAATAAATGCGTCAACCACAAGTCTTTCTGTTGAATGGATAAATGGATGGATAAATGGATAAGCTTATAGGTCTATAGTCCTTTTTATAAGATGTGGTGTTTTTGTAACATGAGCAATGGAGTTAACGAGGCCACAAAGCCCCCTTACATCTCTGGTAC
>Ga0209712_10004774_pt1 | contig 10714 bp, 6 predicted proteins | sample ArcOceMetagenome_FD_187443 | JGI IMG/M metagenome (GOLD analysis project Ga0209712, IMG submission 187443) | Marine eukaryotic phytoplankton communities from Arctic Ocean - Arctic Ocean - Greenland ARC118M Metagenome (SPAdes) (version 2) | ecosystem: Environmental > Aquatic > Marine > Oceanic...
AGAAAACAGCAGCAGGCAGCACAACAAGAAAACAAGAAAACAAGAAAAGCGTTCTCGACAAACATGGATGACCACCAACATGACCACCAATATGAAGAATCATCAAAAGAAGAAGTCAACTCATATGTTGTTGATCGTCCAAATGCAAATATGAATCCAATGACCGTCTTTGTCAAAGATGTCAAACTCGGTTGGATACCAGCAAGACCTTTAGACCAAGCGAACCAACACTCATATTACTCACAAGAACAGTCACAGTCACAGTCGCAAGCAGTAGTGTCAACATCAAAGTCAACATCAAAGTCAAAGTCAACAGTATCAGTCATTTGCCAAGATGGTGAAATACGTTCCATCAACTTGAAGGATTATGCACCGACTTACAATCTACCCGAAAAGGCTGCTACTACTACTAGCACTACTAGCACTACATCTTGCAACACATGTCATGATTTGAGGAACCTACCATATATCCACGAACCCAGCGTCCTCTACAACATCAAAGAACGATACGAACAACATGATCTCATATACACACGAGCAAATGATCGGGTCCTCGTTGCAGTTAATCCACATCGATGGATTGAAGGCATGTACTCTGATGATCAGAGGGTGCTCTATGCGGAACGCTTCGTGTTCGTTTGGAATTTATCGACAAGGAAGAAGAATAAAAATGCAATGGATATGGATATGAATATGGATATGGATATGAATAGGATGGCGCTTCCTCCACATTTGTATGAATTGTCCTCTTTGGCAATGAAGGAAATACAAACAAAGAAGCAGCAATGCGATGAGGATGAGAATGAGGATGAGAATGATGATGGTTATCAGGATCAGACTATTATTGTCAGTGGGGAAAGTGGGTCCGGTAAGACGGTCGCGAGCAAAATACTCATGACGCATTTGGCAACGTTTCATGAATTGCAAAGGCAAAGGGCGTATGAATATGATTCGTATGAGGAAGGGCAAGGGAAAGGGGAAGGGGAATCAGATGCCAATGATGATGGTGATGATGGCAGTGGTGATGGTGGTGGCGAAAATGGTACTTATACACGTACTTGTAGGCAAGAAGAGAAGAAAAGTGGCGACGAACCACATTCGCAAGCATACTATCAAGTAATTCGGGATGCCATTGGTCAACTGACATCCTTCTTTCGGAAGAGTGGCGAACACGAACATGTGCGCGATCAGCGTGAACGGGAATCTTGGAATATCGTACTACAGGAGCATTTGAATCTAACTGTGAAAGAAAATGCGACGGAAATGTTAATAGAGGAAGAACGAGAACGAGAAACAGAAACAGAGTTTGATATTGAAGCACCCGCTGCTGTAGAAACAATAGAGGAAGAACCGGAAGAAATGAAGCAGTCGAATATCATTGTGCAGAGGGTCTTGGATGCCAATCCTCTCCTAGAGGCATTTGGGAATGCAAAGACTCAATGGAATGAAAATTCATCTAGGTTCAGTCGACATAGTAAATTACAATTCCATGTGGAACATTCACATTCACATTCAGATGGAAAAGGAAGTCAAGGTCAAGGTCAAGGTCAAGGTCAAGGTCAAGGTCAACCAATGTGCAACTTGGCTGGATCCATTTGCGAAACGTTTTTATTGGAAAAATCTCGTGTGGTGGGTCGCGATGGTGGAGCAGACACCATGGAGAGAAATTTTCATATATTTTATCAATTACTCGCTGCACCAGAGAATGACAAACAAAAAATTTGGAAGGGATTGGTTGGAAAGGATGGTTCCAATTTTAATTGTGTTGGGATTCTTCATAATCCTGAAGTTGATGTTGATGTTGATTCTTCCTCCTCCTATACCAATGAACATGCGTGGAAGACTACCATTGCCGCATTGCACACGGTGGATGTTCATGGACAAGAATTGCAGTGCCTGCTTCGTGCACTGTGCATTGTGATGCAACTTGGAAACATAACGTTTTGTACAGATCCAGAGAATCCGGAAGGATCCATAGTTAGTAGTAAGGAGGAACTGGACGATCTGGCGGATCTCTTGGGCGTGGACTCGAAGCAAATTGCACATTGTCTAACTTACAAGACTGTGAAAGCTGTCTACGACAAGTATGAAGTTCCATTGAAAGCGTCAGATGCCAAATCTACATGTGATGCTTTTGCCAAGGAAATTTATTCGGTTTTGTTTGATTGGCTCGTTCAACGCACCAATGAAGCGACTTCGGCAAAGAAGAACTATAAGTATGCAACTGAAGATATGAATATGGCGTATCGGAATATTGCTGTCTTGGATCTTTTTGGTTTTGAAAACCATGAAGAAAATGGTTTTGAGAAGCTACTCATCAACCATGCGAATGAAAGGTTGCAAAAGAGCTTCACTGATGACTTTATAGAATCTATCATGAAAGAATACAAGTCAGAGGGTATTAGACTTGATGACATTCTCAGTGATTACAAAAACAACAATTCTATTCTTGATCTTTTGGAAGGTAAGATGGGATTAGTTGCACTTTTGAATGAAGAATGTATCAGACCACAGGGCAGTGATTCTGGGTTCGTAAATAAGATTTATGCTGCTCATAGCTCACGGAGCAAAGGATCGGCGCTGATAAAAAAGAATAGCTACGGTTTCTCGGCCACGCTATTTGGCATAAATCACTTTGCTGGTGAAGTGGATTATGATGCTTCGGGGTTTGTAGAGAAGAACCGGGATACCTTGGGCGAAGATATTCTGTTAGTTGCGAGTAAAAGCACAAATGCTATTGTCAGCTCTTTCTCCGATTCGTACCAGAAAGCAACAAAGAGGAAAGGAAACCTAGTTGGGACTTCATTGTGGACCAAATTTGGGAGACAAATGAAAGGTTTGTTCAAAGAGCTTGAAGGAACTCGGACTACTTATGTGCGATGTATATTACCAAACAGTCTGCAAGAACCGAAGAAATTGGATAATCTGTGTGTGATCAATCAATTTCGATCTATTGGATTGCTGACTGCACTTCGTATCTCTAACACTTACACGGACAAACATAAATATGATGATATTATGCAACGGTTCTGGCCCGTGATATCCAGGAAGCCGGATTTTATGAGACTTTGGAAGGAATACAAGGATTCACCTAAGGATGAAAGCAATGGTGCAAGAGCAAATTTTGAATCCATGCTTGGTAGTGTCTTAGGAGATAACAAGTCTTTTGCCGTTGGGAGCACTCAAATATACTTTCGTTCGGGAGGTCTTGAGGTGCTAGAAGGTGAACTGACAAAAACTTACAATTTTTCCGCCGCACGGATACAAGGTTTGGCAAGGGGTTATATGACTCGAACGCGGTTAAAAGAGGAAAAGATACGCAATTCCAGAGGCATGAGGTATGCATACCTTGAATTGCAACGTATGTTCTCATCTATCTGCGGAATTGTCGTAAATCTACTACGACCGTCGCCTCCTATGATTTCACAATAACAAGAAGCACAATTTGCCGATGACGAGGATGCAATTGAATATGTTGATCTGTGCGGGAGTGTTTTGCAATGTAAAATAGCAGTTCATATATAATATATCACATTGGTAGTAAATTTACACTAGTACTTTCTAAAACTCGGAAAATTTTCGCAGGTGGCAGCTTTTGACTATCAACCGCCCACTATTGTTTGGATCCGCCTTGCATTGGAGAGCATACTCGCCCTTTAGCAAATGCTTGATCCTGGGCATCAACTTCCTGATGCCATCTTCGCTGCCCTTCCCTTTTCCCACAATAATGACAAGATTTTTGGAAGAATCGTGAAGAGGTTTGGAAGTCAGCAGAGAGTCAATTACATTTCGCACGGCTATCTTGCCCATTGGGACAGAGAATTGGTGAAGATCCTGTTGGAAGAGAAAATTCCAGTGATTGAGAAAAGGGGTCGATTATGCACTTGAGCAGCCTTCAACATTCATACAGAGTAGTTCTACTCACCATAACCCTGACTCTGCCAGAGTTTGAATCCATACTTTTAGTTTTCCATGGCCATATAATCTTGTCTTTGAGAGCCTCGCGATAAATATTTTCTGCGAGTTCTTTTTGGCCTGCATTGTCCAGAGCAATCAGAACACTATTCAGTGTTATGAAGTTTGGTCTGACATGGTTTTCATGGTTTCTCATCCTCTCGTACAACTCAACAGCTTCTAGCCACGCACCACCTTTCTCACAGGCGGCGATTGCTGCGTTGAAACAAAATTTGTTCGGAGGAAGTCTTTCATCGCAAGTCATTGATTTCAGGATTCCTACAGCTCGTTGCCATTGTCCTGCTGCTTCGCATGCTGAAATGACTGACGAGTAGGTTTGCGCATCTGGAGTGAGACCTTCTTCCTTCATTCTCCTGAACAAGGACAATGCGGCCTCCCAAAATTGTAGATCGTCATCGTCGTCGTCGTCGTAATTGAACGCTGGAATAGAACTGGTGCCAAACAATCTTTCTCTTCTTCTTCGCTGCCTTCTCTTTTCATGCTCAGCTTGGTTGCATGCAACAATTGCACTTCTATACGATCTGTCATTGGGTATGACAGAATATGTTGCACTCTCGTTTAATGTCTGTATGGCAATGTCCGGCCTTCCACATCTACCTGCAGCAGCAATGATAGAATTTAGAGCGTCGACCGAAGCCATCTGCTTACCAAAATCCTTGGCTGTACCGTAAATGTCAAGAAGATTCAAGCCCTCCTATTGAATTCGTGGATGGAGACAGCTGAGAACAGCGTAGACATGTTTTTGTAACCGAACAAGGATAATGCACGTACCTTCCATTGGTTCTCCTTTGAACATGCAATCACAGCATAGCTGAGAGCTGAATACTCAATTTTCCCCCTTCCTGCCGCTCCCGCTACAATGTCGCTAGTATGCAAGATAATTATTGCATCCTGCCATCTGACGGGGGTCACCGCTGAACACACAAATAGCATAGACGACAGAATCTGAGCATTCATTCTATCAATGGATTCAAAAATTCTGAGAGAATTGTCAAAATCATTCAATTTTCCATAAGCACGTATCAGGCGGTTGTAAATTGGACCGCTGATCATGGCATTTCTTTCATAATCCTTTAACTGATCAAGTACACCTTCTAGGCATTCAACTACAGTTTCGGGAGGGCAGGTACTTTTTTGGGAGGCGAGAGCTAGCTTTTGAAGGGTGACTGCTGTCGGACCTACTTCATCACGTTTCATTAATCTGAAGAGTGAGCACGCCTCCTCTAATTTCCCTTGTGCGCCAAAAATTGACAAGACTGAGGTCCAAGGGAAACGGAAGTGAGACGGATATTTGACAAGGACTTTCATTTTATAGGTCAACAAAAAAATAGATGAGATGATAACTTACCCCCATCATAGGCGACTGCGTTAGGCCTGCACTGATTGTTCCGCATTGTCTTCAAAAGAAAAACTGCAGCCTTTGAGTCTTTGCACACTTCGGCAACCCATATAGCTGCCGAGTACATGAAAATGTTGGGTTTGACTCCATCTTTCTTCTGGGCTTCCCCAAGTAACACTAATGCATTTTTAAGGTCTGGAGGATCTGCCCTTTTACATACTCCAATAGCATTAGTGTAAGTTACACTAGTTGGACTCATTGCATTATGGCGTTGTCTTCGCGACATGCGTATCTATGAATGAAAGTCCGCTGTGAGTTGTCTGCAGCATTAAGAAAAATGTGGAAACAAACCTTCTTACGCGTACAGTACTCACCTCCTCCAAGATTGAAATAGCTTCTCGTGGATCCTCACAAGCGGATAGTAAAGTATTGTAAGAGATGATATCAGGAAGAATTGTGGAGCGTTTGTCGCCTTTTATTGAGGTGAACTCTCCCGCTCTCAGCCTTTCGAAGAAGGCTTTGGCACCAACATAGTTATCAGCATGGGCAAAAGAAGTCAATACTGTGTTTACCGAAACAAGATCGGGCATGGTACACGTACTTTCACCCGTATTACCCACTCTGTCAATGTCACTGTCGCAAGTTGAATCGGCGTGGAAGAGATTGCCTACTGTACCGGCTTGCATATTCTCAAGTAACTCTAGCGCACCGACATCGTTGCCCTCTTTGGACATAGCGGCCAACGCGGAATTGAAATGAAGCACGTTTGGACGGACACCACTTTGGATCATTTCCCCTATTAGCTCCATTGCCTTTTTACCATTCCCTGCTGTGGCACACGCCCTTAATGCAGCTCCCCAGACTTTATTCAATTTGGGAGGTACCTTTGAATTCCGTTTCATTTCATCAAAAATAGACAAGGCTACGCGTAGCTGACCAGCTTTTGCACAGGCGTGCAAGAGTGACGCATAAGTTTGCTCATTTGGTGCAATGCCATCCCGAGGCGTTTGTTGACGAAATAACGATAACGCGGTTTGCCATCCGTTTTTTCCATCATCTCCATTTCGGCTACATGCGTGTATACAAGAATTGTAAAGGTGTACATCAATTTCAATAGAATCTGTATGTAAATGTTGTTCCTTTGCTCGCTTCAATAACTCTATTGCAGCCTTCCCCCCATCGACCGCGAGAAATGCAGCAGTAAATGTATAAGTGTTTGGAGGTATTGAATTTGCGTCCATTTCATCCAGTATTTTGATGGCTTGAACCCTAATCTTTTGGTTAGAGGCTTGGGCCATTGATGTGATTGCTGCAGTGTACGCATATTGCGCAGCAGTTACGTCCATTTGATCTGCCAAATTTCGAAGTAAATTCATCATGGCTTTATAGCATCCTTTTGCCCCAAGTAGCCGGATCAAGGAAGTTTGATCTCGGGGTAACATTAGTTCACTCAACGCAATCTCCATTCCTTTCGTGTTGACAGTTTTCATTCCAATCAGCTCACTTGCCAAGGTATCCAAAGTTTTCTTACCACTTGCCGATTGAAAATTGAGCAAGATTTTCAGAGAGATATTTCTATCCGAGCGAAAATATTTGCCTCTTGCCATTTGTTCTACATCCTGCAGCGACATGGGATGGTCATGGTTATTTTCCGAAGCATCTTGTTTCGTCGGCAAGATTTTGTTTGCAACTCGTGCTTCCTGCCTCTTTGCATCTCGATGTATGAATACCTCTCTCTGTCGCTTATTAATACTTCTCTTCTTATCTAGGAGAGACGTGTCATTTGTTTCAATAAAACCATATTGGTTGGTCGTTCTCTCCCCCGGATCACGTGATCTAGGTCCTCTAATTGGCAGGTTAGGGTTGCTGTTGCCGTTGCCGTTGCCGTTGCCGTTGTCGTTGGGTTCCCTAGTTGAAAGCTGCAAAGGATCAGCTGATTGTGATATCCGAGTATGTGTAAGATGGTTCCGTATCCTAGTCGACGGCAGCGGATGCGGAGTACGAGTACGAGTAGTATGATATGTGTTTATGCTGTTGCTGAGGTGGTCGGCACCAATGAAGCTTGTGAGAAGTGAATGTGATTGCCGAGCATCCGAACACGAGATCAGTTCAAATAGAACTATTAGAGTGAGTCTCATTATTGCCTCTCGGTTGTGGTCAAACTCTGCAGCTGTGAAGACGGTGAGTGCCAGTAGCTATGTTCTATGAATATGGTATGTTGATGTTGGCATACTACATAGGAAACTTCGAGATTTCTTTTTCTCTTTTTATTCTGACTGCTCATCACGTCATTTTGAATTTTGGCGGGGGGGAGAAAAGGGCTTTGGAAATCAAAAGATTGCAGTTTGAAGTTCCTCACCGCACACAAGAAAGACAAAATCTGGAATAAATTTGACAAATCCAATTACCTATGACAACACATTTGAGAGGATGAAGAAGAAAACAGCAAAACGAGCACATTGCGACCATCGACCATCATCGATCATCGAACAACAACACATCACTTTGACTCCAAACAAGAACTATCCAATGAAGAAGTGCATCTCGATTTCATTCTTTCTACTAACAGTAGCTGTCCAGAGGAGTCATGTGTGCGCATTCAGTACCAGTACCCCATCGAGCCGCCAGGACTTTATGAAGCAACTCGCGACAGGCGTTGCCTCCATGGCCCTGCTTCCTCAAATCACCAACGCTGCAGTCCTCAGAAGTGACAAGTGTGCCTATGGTGAGGGTGGAGGGTGCGATAGTCTAGCAGGTGACAATGAATTCATTAAAGAGCTGCAGAGAAGAAGCTCGGAGAAGAAAGAAGCTACTCAAAAGGTACGTGTAATGTATAATGTGCATGTTTATCATACTAAATAGGTCTCATTTTGCATTCTGCTGCACCAAAACACCAAACCATTGTGTTTTTCATTTGCGACTCCATTGACGAAAGATATTGATTCTGGTTCTAATTATATTTCTGTCTCGCTCGTCCAATCCACCAAAAAGGAATTTCTAAATGCATACCAGCAAAAGGTACGTGTAATGTGTAATGTGCATGTTTATCATAAATAAGTCTCATTTTGCATTCTGCTGCACCAAACCATTTGCGACTCCATTGACGAAAGATGTGAATTCTGGTTCTAATTATATTTCTGTCTCGCTCGTCCAATCCACCAAAAATTTTCAATAGAACTATCCCGACTTTTTTGCAAGTCTGAGTCCTCCGAAATTCATGGTCAGAAAGAGTGATGGGACCTTTGATTTGTACGAAGCTGAAGAATTGGCACAGTTGAAAAAGGCAGGTAAAATCATACTTGAAAGGCCTACTGCCATGGGAGGAAAGGTGATGGATTTAACGCAGAAACCAATCTTGGTGTTGGTGGAATGAATAAAGTACCGGTAGATCTACAAAGATACTAGCTGCTGCTGCGCGAGTTTGAGAGTGGGAAGAATTATTACGAAGAGTCGTTGAAGATTGCATTCCCTAGGCTAGTACAGAAACACCATCACTGTAATGGTAACTGGTAAAATGATTTTGATAGTGTGACCCTTTCATGGCTAGATAATAGAATCACAACAGGTTGCATGCACTACTGATCGTGGGTGAAATATGACACTCTCAAAGATTCCTCCTCCTCACCTGGTAGATCGATATGGCGGATGAGACAAGATGAGGTTGTAAACTATGGTTGGCTCTTTCATGCCTTGGAAATCACACTTCCAGTAAAGAAGAAGAAGGAACACCGATAACCTTGCATTTTTGCATTTTTTGAAACGCAAGTTCAGCTAATTTGCTAAGGTTGGTGTGAGCACAGAGATAACCAATAACAGATAGATTTTAGACAAAAAAGAATCTGCGTTCAGAGTAACTTTAATTTCAAGTGATGATAAATGTTAACATCGCATTCTAAATGTTAACAGGGTATTCTAAGAGATCTTGCGTTCATAGGCTCCTTAATCTTTGCATTCGTCTTACATTTCCAAATTATGTTGGTGACCATGATATTCTGCGTTCTGGTGCTGCTGATAGATTGACAGGAATATCTACCATCTTCACAACGATGATCGGCGCTTCATGGATAATCTTTGATTCTTCAGCATACATCCTATCACTCCGTACTTTCATCGTTCCAAATCTATAAAGTTCCAGAATCCTTTTGCTTGGTTCGCTCGTCGGGCGTGTGATGGCTGCCTTGTTTGGTGGAGAGCTTAGCCGTTTCTCCTGCTCGTCTTGGAGCTGAGAAAGGTAGTTCAGATCCTCTATACAAATATCGGTTCGATGTTTCGTTATGTGCACAGGTGACGAGTGCATGCCTCTTGTTGTGAGTTTCTCAGCTTTATACCTACGTGCAGTGTGAGTTTTCATCTGTACTGGTTGAACGTTGTATGATACGGCCAGGTTTTGTACTAGAACAGCAGGAGGGCGTAATTTGTAACTCAGTTATTAATAACTGCGTGATTGAAATTTTCAAATGTGACATTTATGAATTTGTGACCACAAACAAGCTTAAAAATGTCAAAACAAAAAATCCCTCGCTACTACAAGAATGTCTTATACAACAGGGCTTACTGTTCCTTTTTTTAGAGGCTTGCGGCAGCAGAGAAAATTTGGAATATACGTCATATTACTTAACATGAAATTGTACTATAGAATTTATATCTAGTTATTCCCCATTCCAATATATCCAATGGCTGCATTTTTCCTCGTGTAGATTAGAAATTTCTTGTTCATTCGTAGTGTCACCATTTTATCAATGATGTTGTGGGCCAGGCACAATCTGTTTTTTGTTACCAGTAGATTTGCTGCTGAATTCATTCGTTCTGCAAAGCTTTGAGAAGCCAGTGCTCCCAGTTGACACCGCGAGTTTTTGCACATTTGTGGCAGAAATCCAAATGCTCCTCCTCGTGCTGTATTTTCGTACGTACGAGTGCACCCTCTTACATAGTGGTATATGAATATACTAACATATATGATATAGGTTATGATATACTATGTGGTATATCCGGGAACATGTATGAGAACATGTTCCTGACTAAGAGAATAACAAGAACACCGGGAACAGGCCTGTTCGCGAACATTGTTTGAACGTGTTCCTCAATATTTTAGGAACAGTAAGCCCTGGAAAAATCATTTTGTAAATTACAAATATATGATATATGCAAATATGGTAAATTAGAATAGTATGAATAGATTATAATGGGATAATGTCGCAAGTCGGTCTAATGACTATGACTAGACTTTAAACTTTATATTCAACCGACGATCGCTTTTTTCGATCAAAAAAGTAGACACCCTAAGCAACTAAGGCTGGGATGTATTACTACGTTCAATAATAAAACTTCCAAGATATCCACTACTGACTGTTCCCTTTATACTTAGCATAACCTACTTATGGACCTTCACCGTGACTTACC
>Ga0209712_10004775_pt1 | contig 10711 bp, 10 predicted proteins | sample ArcOceMetagenome_FD_187443 | JGI IMG/M metagenome (GOLD analysis project Ga0209712, IMG submission 187443) | Marine eukaryotic phytoplankton communities from Arctic Ocean - Arctic Ocean - Greenland ARC118M Metagenome (SPAdes) (version 2) | ecosystem: Environmental > Aquatic > Marine > Oceanic...
TAAAACCAGTTATATCCAATTGCTTTATAAAAATGCTGGTTATCAATTTATCACGAGAACATATTATATGATATGTTTGCCTCTACCGGTACCAACCTAGTACTACACAGGGACAAGTAATCGTGGACAAACCATGGATGTTCCTTCTGATATCAGGAGAGGCTCCAGAGTCCTCGGAAACAGAGTCTTCAGATCCTGCTATCAGTCTGAAGACTCTGTACCGTCGCTACTAGAGCCTGAAGACTCTGCACCGTCGCTACTAGTAGAGCTGAGCTTGTTGCGTCCCTTTCTCCTCGTGGTAGTATCAGAAGAAGAGGCTCCAGAGTCTGAAGACTCTGTACCGTCGCTACTAGAGCTGAGCTTGCGTCCCTTTCTCGTGGTATCAGAAGAGGCTCCAGCAGAGCTGTACCGTCGCTACTAGAACTGAGCTTGCGAGCCATGGATCCCTAACCCTAATTGTTTCCGGAGAAATGGACAGAAGTCATCAAAAACGAGTCTTTAATTTTGAAAGGTGTTCTTGTGACTCCGCAGAACGAAGAGAGAGGTCAGCAAGGTCAGCAAGGTCAGCAAGCCCAACAAGTGGCAAGTGGTGGTCAGCCAGTCAAGTTTTCATGGATCGGCAAGACGGTATCATAACGATTGAAATTCCATCCCATCGCTGGGGAGCCGGCACCGGTACACAATAGCACTGATTGATTCAACGATTTTGATTTCATGTGCTGCTGAATAAAATGCGAGACGATTGTATTCTCACGAATGGTCCTGCTTTGCTGAAGTTGAAGTATTAGTATCTTCAAATCTTATCCAATGTGGATTTTGAACTTGCCTCCTCCTCCTCAAAACATCCATGATGAATGAATCCTTGTCCATCTCCTCCTGCCTGGTGCCTTCAGCACTATCAAGCTTTTCGCATATTCCATTCGTACGAGTCAGAACCATTTGCAGAGCACCAAGATCTGACGTGCAATTCATTCCAACGGCAATGGAATATCAATCAAACTACCGTCTAGTAGCAGTAATAGTAAAATTATTAGGATAATTATTGTAAATTTTATAAGCATACATTCAAATTAAAGGACGATGGAACCATCTTTGTAATTAAACTACAGTAGATCTCCTAAGAGGACGCCTAACAATAAGGACGATGGAATCATCTTTGATAGCAACCTACAGATCTCCTACGACGCCAAGCCAAGGCGAAAGTCGATGTCGGATCGGAGCCGATCAAATAGCTGGAGCCTTTGCGCATTGGGAGCTTGCAGAATTTGTTTGATAAGAGAGCAGGAGAAATACAATACGAAGCACGTCTCGATTCCTTCCTCTTCAAAGAAATGTTGGCGTCTCGACTCCTTGTTCCTCCTCAAAGAAACTGCTGTTGGCGTGATCACTGGACGTTTTTTTAAGAAGCATCATTCTTTGTGATCAAAGCTCAAATCCACATCCAGTAGCTTGTGCTCCAATTCTGATGCAAAAGAAGAATGCAAATAAGAAGACCTTGGTGTTTCTGCAGCATGCAAAGCAGGCACTCTACCAACTGAGCTAAATCCCCGTGGCGAATAGCTGAGATCTAACAGCACCATAGTAGTAGTAGATTAATATTGCATAGAATTAGCTCTGTGAATATAAGAGGTCGCGAGGTCAGGGTTATGTATACTAACTTTACAAGGTCCAACAAGATCAAGAAGAGGATGATCTTCTCTTCTTGCTTATTTGAGTATGGAGATGACAGATGTATGTCAAGCTACATACTGCATAGCTGCAAGCCTGCATTATTGCAGGTATCCACAGATTTTCTTATTGCTTGACTCCTACAAACAGTACGCATTCTTCCATCTATACTGTCTTAGTGTATACTATTTATTCTTTGATCTGTCTCCTAATACCAAGCCAAGGGGGTTTAGCTCAGTTGGCAGAGCGTCTGCTTTGCATGCAGAAGGTCAGGGGTTCGATTCCCCTAACCTCCATCTTTTGCCTTTTTCTTTTGCAGAATTGGAGCTCAACAGGACCAGTGTGGGTTGGTGGAGTTGGTGGTACCTCATCCCGTTTTTGGAACAGAGTGCTGTAACGCACCCCTTTTGGCGGTCACTTATTTTAATGGCTAATATTAGTACAAAGAAGATTATACCTCTAACTGCCACCAAACAACAACTGAGTTGGCGTTAGCTCACAAAGCCGTCATCTTGTTCTGCAAGCCTCATAAGGTAGTAATGAATCTCCAAACTGTTTGTCTCCTGTGTTTGATATACTGCTCTTCAAGGTCTGCAGCCCTGCATCTTCAAGTACATCTGCCATGATATGGCGCCACGTGAGGTGCCTTCCGACCCTGGTGTGAAAGCTCCAATATTTCTTGTTGAAGCAGGAGGTGAGTTGCTTGACAGCACCCAGCATGTTTCGGAACCATACAAAAGTATGGCTTTTGCAATTGCCTTGTAGAAGTACCCCATTGCTCTGGGTTTCATCCCTTTGCTCTGCAGTACCTTTCCAATACAATTCAATTTCATCCTTGCCCTTGCCAGCTGACGTAATGATACATGAGTGGCATCGTTATTCTCTTCCAAAATCCTGCCCAAGTACCAAAACTGTGTCACCCGTTCAATCTCTTCTCCATCTATTGTGAAACTGACTTCCAATGCATTTGCCTGACATTGAGCTTGAAAATTTTGTGTTCTCCTTTCTGAAAAATTCTGTCAATCCACTGACGTCTGCCGATGTGTATCAGAGTTGGTCTTTGACGTGAATAGTCCACACATTCTGCACTGTGGGAGTATTCCCTCCTCCTGAATCAAATTGCTGTCCTCCACATGCAGCTGCTGAAAAGTGCTTGTGCATAGCAGAACGTTTAACCTTATAATATGTGCTAGCACCTTGAATGGGCACCCTTGTTGGAAATATGGATGGATCGAATGACGTTAAAAATACCAAGCTGACGTATGCGGAAGCATTGAAAACAGATAAACGGGGAAATACGTACGAACAGAAGAACACAGCCACAGGATCCGATAAGGCAGGAAAAGAAGTAAACAAAAAGGTCTCATTCTTTTTGTTTAATCCAGTTAGATAGGATAAGGATAAATAGAGAGATATCAACCGGACACTATTTTCTCCTCGTAGTTATACCTCCAAATTAAAGGCTCGGAGGACGACGGAAAGAACTGGTTTCTGCAACAACCCTGTCATAGGGTACTTGACATCTCTCCTGTTGTGTGCTCTGGAAATGCTGATATGAATGAGTGAACTCCTCAGAGAATAAAGCAGTGGCTCTGAGATGGGGGTGGTGTACTGTTCCGTTGCAACTCTATTGCAAACTGACATTGGTGGTTTATCAGCCATGATATTGAAGATCGTGGGCAACATGACATCTCCCACTCAAATGCCTTTCCGTGCCTCAAAAGGCTTCCCAAAATATCCAGCTTGTCATCGAGAAACAACCATGGTGACCCCCTGTCATATTAGATTAACGATGTGATGAATGTTAGCCCCAACGCCATACCCCTTCAGGATGGGCATCACCTGCTCTCTGTCCAGTGAGTAATGTGCCTTCTTAAGGTCCACTCCCAATCCAACATAGATTAAGATTGCACAGAATTAGCTCTGTGAATACTACTAGTAGTACTGGAATAAGAGGTTGCGAGTTCAAGGTTATGTATACTAACTTTACAAGGTCCAACAAGATCAAGAAGAGGAGGATGGTGATCTTCTCTTCTTGCTTATTTGAGCATGGAGATGACAGATGTCAAGCTACATATTGCATACCTGCAAGCCTGCATTGCATTGCAGGTATCCACAGATTTTCTTATTGCTTGTCTCCTACGCAATATTATGCTGTCTTACTGTATATTATCTATCCTATGAGTTGCTTGATTCCTACAGTACGCATTCTTCCATCTATACTGTCTTAGTGTATACTATTTATTCTTTGATCTGTCTCCTAGTACCAAGCCAAGGGGGTTTAGCTCAGTTGGCAGAGCGTCTGCTTTGCATGCAGAAGGTCAGGGGTTCGATTCCCCTAACCTCCATCTTTTTCCTTTTTCTTTTGCAGAATTGGAGCACAACCGAAGTTGCCTTCCATTATTTCAGATCATATTATGAACTACCATCATACAAAGCATTATGTACAAACAACCCCTCTCTATCACTCACCCATATTTGACATATCGATAGGTGTTATAAAAATACTGCTATGATAGTACTCTATTTTAACAAGCAGTTTTATAATACTTTCTATAAAATAGAGTGGCGATAGAGAAATAATGTTATACGGGTGTCTTATAGAGAGGGGTTGTTTGCACTTGTGAACACATATACTCTTCGGAGGAGTAGTCCAAAAAGGATCTGAGGCCATTACAAGTTACAGAGAGTGTATACTACATACATGCAATCATTTAATACCAAGTGATTAATATACTTGTTTAATGAACGCGTCACCAAGGATTGGACCATTCTTCGCCGAGCAATATTTCTAGACGTGCATTGTGTGGTTTGTAAAATCTCTGCAAAGATTCTCGTGTTTCTCCTTTTAATTCATTGTAGGATCTAGTGTTTTTTGCACTATCATCTTCTACGTCAAACTCAGGAAGATCCAAATGCTTCCAAACCTTCTTCATTGTTTCATTCACCCCTTGCGTCTTCATATTTTCCAGCTTCAGCGCAAGGAATGCATTGGGAGAAAAGGATCTCATCCACTGGCGGAGTTGCAATTCATACATACCCCTTGATATAATGGAATGGCTTCCGCTGCCCATGGGAATATGGTCCTTCATATATTTTGTATAGGCTTCATCTTCTTGCTTGGAACCTGCAAACTGTCGAAACATATCCATATCTATTGTCTTGGTTCCATTGTTCCAATAAGGAATGAGTCCAGACTCCGTCATATTTTTGAAATCTAACTCAATGACTTCTTCAATCGACAATTTGACCCACTCCTTTCCCCTATTCTCTATTTGCTCGGGTGAGCCATCCAAACTTGTCACCATCTCGTAATGGCTCTTGGCGCGTTTTGTGGGATCTCGAAAGATTGCAATGAATTTTATTTCGTGGGGAAACACATGTTTCAGTCGAGGAATGCACCGATGCGAATCCAATAGATAGCTAGGGGTAGAATCACCAGTGAGGCAAGATGGGTGGAACTTGAGATCCTTAGCATGGAAGAAGTTGAGGCAATGCTCTTGTCTCTCTTTCTTTGTGTTGAGATCAGTCCTCCACCTCCAGTCTAAGCAGTGGGTTTCTCTCCTTGTAGGACGAACCGCGAGTGGATGCTGGTTTATATATTCGTAAATTGACGTTGTTCCAGACTTTTGTGCTCCTAAGATCATATAACTAGGAGTTGGCCGTTTTCCCTTATCCAGTGCTCTATCAATTGATCTTCTTGTTTGGACCACTGTTTCACCAGGAGCCAATTTGATACGTTTGTCAATTTGAAAAGATGTGTCAACATAGTCCAAAATGAGATGAACACGATATTCATCTTGACAATTGGACACAGCATGTTTGCCCTGATTGTTCATCTCAAATACATGCCCAGGTGTACAATCAACTCGCTGCATAGTGGAATCTGTCGGTCCACAACGAAACACTACCCTATTTGGATCCTTGACAACGATAGGTACATGAACCCGATGAGTTTTCTTCACCCAGGACCCTGTATCATGATGCACCGGAATCGTCACTCCAGGTGGCAACGCCGCTAATAACATCCTAACAACTCGTTTCGGATCCACGTTCAGCGCATCAAGAATAGGTTTCACTGCCTGCCTCATTTCTAGTTTCTTGTGCCACCATGGCATTTCGTACACAGTTTGTAGGAAATCGTCGCAGAAAATTAATACGATTTTCTTAATTCCCCATGCATCGTGTGATGGTCTGACTACATGAACATTGTTGGTTGCAGCATTGACTTCGTCCCAGAGATTGGTTAGAGACTTTACCGTCTTTGCTTTGAGTGCAGCAGAGGTTGACTGGGAGACTGGTGCAACGTCTTGGCACCCCTCATTCACGAGGTTGATAATTTTAGAAACGTCGACTTGCCCTCGTGACGAAATGCAACTTCCAGGGGTGTAGCGAATGTCAGATGGTACTGAAATATGTTCTAAGGCTGAGGATTCATCCAATTTCATTTCTGCTGCGACGCCGTCCTTCGTAGAATTTGTTTGGTTTTCCAACTTGATGTAGTATGGGTCTTCAACTGTTGGCGCAAGTTTCCACTTGAGAGGAATTTCTCCTCTATTCACCATCGGTGCACATGGAGTGCGTGCGTCGATGAGACCCAATGCCTCTTTATGCTGATCTTCAATTCCTTCCTTGGGTGTTGCTCCCATTGTTGCCTACTAATTCAACCACGCAGTGAATGGTTTCGAATGTGAAGGAAGGGTGAACACAGTAGTATGTTCAATGTATAAAATAATATGAATGCGTGTGCAGTCGATAAAGAGGAGAGGGGGGGGGCAGTGAATCATATGAGTGAATGGTGAGGAAAAGCCGGTGCAATAAAAAGGCCTAAATCTGCGCGCCAGAATCAGTTTCTGCAGAAAAAGGCTATTACAAGTTTGAAAGAAGAACTACAATTGTATCACACACCGCTTCAGCTTCATTATTTGTTATTTGACAAGCTTGATCAAATTGCGAATTTGGAAAGAACTTATTTTTAAAAGTTATAATGCACTACACGTCCTGGTAAATTGAACATGTGAAATAAGTATGATGATGTGAGGTTCAAACTGTGTCTGTAGTTCATAGTTCAGTATGATGGATGTCCACATTCAACATGTTTTTTATTATTAAAATCTTAGACTTTTTATATTTATTTTATGGGTTTATTTATGGGTAAAACAGTTTGTCGGAACAAACTTCCTGATATGACATATGACATCAGTTTCAAGTTACAAGCCCTCTCATCGTATACAATCTGCAAAACAGGTATCAGCAACCTGATCGATCGATATATTCAATATATTTCTACAAGCCCCCTTATAATAGACATCGAAACCATGGCGCAACAAGAATCTGATAGTGTTTCGTTCTTTGGTCGTACCGCCCGCGCCACCGCGCGTAATTCATGGAGGTGCCTAATATCTGCAATAGTTGTTGCCACTGTCCTATCTGTGATCGGTCTAGTAGTTGGAGGCTTTACCATCGAAGCAGACAACAAAGGGTGGAGAAGCAGAGGTACACCTATTGCTGACAGAGAGATGCAAGTAGATGTTGTCAACCTCAATCGTCAAGCCCTCTTTGAAGATAAGGAAGGTTCCGTTTGGGAAAAGCTTCGTACCACTGCAACCGTGGGCTACGTTGACTTGAGAGATAGAGATGAATTTTATACAAGGAAATTGGCGGAGATGACAGAGACGCCCACAGAAACGAAAAACAGTTTTTCGAGTAGGTTGGATCCTCTCAAAAATGCAGTTGATGACTTTCGTAAATTGACGAGCAAAAGAATGCACCAGGCAAGCACTCAGAGGGAAAAAGGTTCATTAGAAAAATTCAGAAATTTTGCACTGGAGGATACATGCGATGTGTCTTGGTACGGTGATTACGAAGCTGTGCTCTTTGAAAACAACGTGTTTGCAGTTTGGAAGGTTCAGCCAAATCTCAAACCTGCCACTCTTTCTGCACTTGACAAGGAAGTCATGTCCCAGATTTGCGAGGCTGAAGTGAATACTCTCAAGATCATGCAGGATGCCAAAGTTTGCAAGACATGCAGTGACGGCGAATGTGTTCCTCCACTGTCTCTTGTCTTCCTCTTGAGGCAGAAACTGAATGATCATGATAGTTCGTGCGAGAATCTCATGAATGCCTACACCGGCGACGTTCAGGAAGAATTTACTTCGGAATTAGTCACCTGTACCACTGAGTATGTTGAGAATTTTGATTCGTCCTCTCTCGTCCCAGGTCCTACAACTAGCTGTCCTCCAGGTTTTCAAGCAAGTTTGGTTGACTATTCGTTTGGAAAGGACGGGAACGACAAATTGAGATACACAAGCTCTTACTTCTACACTAATTCGGAAGGTGACGAGGAAGCTGAGGCCAAGAGATCTGATGACCTCTACAGTGTGTATCTAGATTTCGACGGTGCGGACGGAATCACTGTGCAGGGAGTTTATGATACTACGAACGAAACGTTCAACCTCATGTATGTAGACAAACTTATCGTCTCGGATATGGTAAGTGCAGAGTATTGTAGAGCAATACACATTTTTTTCTTTTCCACCCCAGGCCAACTTCTCACCCCACTCGACAAAAAATAGGTACTTGCTGCGGCATCTATGGGAATTACTTTCGCTGCAATGTTGATACATACCAGGTCATCATGGCTCACACTGATTGGAATTCTCCAGATCGTCTATGCAATCCCTCTCGCTTACTGTGTGTACAGGTTCATTGGAGGACTTACCTTCTTCCCCTTCCTTAATTTCATTGGAGTGTTTGTATCTGCAGCCTTGGGCGCTGATGACCTGTTCGTTGCTGTGGACAAGTTTAAAAACGCTCGCATTCACAATCCAAATGGAAGTACCGAGGATATCGCCCAGATTGCTTTGCCCAACGCAGCGGGGGCTATGTTCCTTACAACTTCTACCACTATGGTAGCGTTCTTTGCGACATGTATCTGTCCAGTACCACCGATCCTATGTTTTGCAGTGTACTGTGGCCTGATGATCGTTTTCAACTACGTCATGAATATATTTTTGGTGTTTCCAGCTCTTTGTCTTTATGACAGATGGCTTCAGGGTGGCTCGAACAATTGTCTCGTTGCTATTTGCGCTAATAATACAGTGATTGAAAATGACATTGAAGACCTTGAGATGGAACATCCTAACTTCGAAAATCCAACGAACTTCAGCTTAATCCATCGCATTTTATCAGGATACTATCATTTTGTGCATAAGTTTAGATGGGCAGTACTTGTCGCTAGTATCGCTGCGACTGTAGTTTGCGCGGTCTATGCCCTCAGGTTGCCACTACCCGAAAGCACAGAGGTTCGACTTCTTCCCGAGGGGTCGCCTCTCGAGAATCACTTTTCATGGAGGTCTTTACTCCTTGCATCATCATTATTCAACTCCGGATCATCAGTTCAGATCGTGTTTGGGCTAATCGCCGGTGACACTGGTAAGTTTTACTGACTTACCTTTGTTTTGTTATCTTCTGTACCTTATCGCTCTGACTTTCCAATATTGACCATTGCATGCGAATGTAGGAAATCGGAATAACCCGGATGTACTGTCTAAGTTGCTTCTCGACGAAACCTTTAATCCCAGCGTTGAAGAATCCCAGATTTACTTAAAAGACTTCTGTGATAGAATATTTGCTCTGGATTTTACCACAAAACAATATTCTGAGTATGAATGCGCAATTAACGCGTTTGACACCTGGTTGGGCGAGCAGTCCGCATCTGGAACTCCTGATGCAATCTATACTGATAACTGCAGCAATGCATCAGCGGTACCTTTGCCCGAATCAGACTTTCATCAGTGTATCATTGCATGGAGCCAAAGTGTGGGTAACAGAGATGTCATGCACGAAAATGGAACTGTTAGGCTCATGTTCATCGATGCTCTCGCTAGTATCGACTTCAGATCTACGATTGCTGATATTGATGCTGAGTGGAATAAATATGAGAATTTTCGTTCGTCGGAAACACAGGGTGCACCCTCCGGGACAAACAATTTCATCCACGTCTCGCGGATGTGGTGGTGGTGTGATACAAATCAGCAAATGTTTTCAACGGCCATTGGCGCAGCAGGGATTGCAGTTGCATTCTCTGCCGTTGTCGTACTCTTTTCGTCGCGGTCATTAGTACTGACCCTCTTTTCCGGTGTGTGTATCGTATATGTCCTTGCAGCTGCAATAGCGACTCTCATAAGCATGGGATGGGAACTTGGTTTCATAGAAAGTGTGTGCTTCGCAATTTTAGTGGGAATCAGTTGTGACTTTGTGATTCATTTCGGCCATGCGTACATTCACTTCAAAGGGCGTGTTGACAAGCGAGAGAGAACAAAATACGCGGTCCTTCATATGGGGCCCTCTATTTTGGCGGCAGCAATGACCACCTTTGCTTCTGCCGTTGTTATGATGTTTTGCAGTTTGATATTCTTCAGAAAATTTGGTGAGTCTTTCAACTTCGGCCACACTCGTGTTACGATGATTCTTTTGCAACCTCTCATCTTTACCTCTATGCCACTATTTGATTTTTGACAAATGTCCAGGCATGATCTTATTGATGACTATTCTCCATGCAACCATAGGAAGTTTTGTTATTTACATTGTTCTAAATGATCTCTTTGGGCCTGCGGAACCGACCAAATTCATTGATGGATTGTTCAAGTGCGGTAAGAAAGACGAATCAAAAAATACCGGCGCTCATGATCTTGCCCTCGCGAAGGATGACTTCGAGGATAAGGTGATTGTTCTCTCCAATATTGCCAAACCCCGAGTAGACTACGATCTTGGTAAGAATCTCACGAAGGAAGATATCGAGAACAAGAAATACATTCTCGCCGAAATAACAGACGAGTCTCAAACAGAGTATGATCTTGGCAATAACCTCACGCACGACGATGAAATCAAGTCGGTTCTTGCCGATGTCTCCGAACCCCAAGTAGAGTATGATCTTGGCAGAAGCCTCACGCACGACGAGGAAATCAAGTCTGTTCTTGCCGATCTTTTCGAGCCCCAAGTAGAGTATGATCTTGGCAGAAGCCTCACGAAGGACGACGTC
>Ga0209712_10004781_pt1 | contig 10701 bp, 9 predicted proteins | sample ArcOceMetagenome_FD_187443 | JGI IMG/M metagenome (GOLD analysis project Ga0209712, IMG submission 187443) | Marine eukaryotic phytoplankton communities from Arctic Ocean - Arctic Ocean - Greenland ARC118M Metagenome (SPAdes) (version 2) | ecosystem: Environmental > Aquatic > Marine > Oceanic...
GAATTGATGAAATCGAGTATTCCTTATGTATGTAATCTCTATAAAATTGAGTTTTTAATCCGATTAAACATATAATTTTACAGAAGTTAAGCAGATACAAGTTTTAAATAATTGTTGATTTTTTTTTATATATAAATAGCTCAAACTATACGATTACTACATCCCACACTATTTTAAGGAACACTTATGAATAAATTAATAAAAAATTACTTCTTTAAGTTGAAATTAATAACTTTGCGTTAAAATATTAACAATTAAAGAAGTCAAATCCAATAATTAAATTAAAATATGATTACAGTAGCAGAAATTGTCCAACAATTAATACGTCAATCTCCCTTTGTGTCGGAAGCTCTTTCTGAAGGATTGGTGAATGTCTCGGCATTAGCTCGAAAATTACAACCTGATGTCCAACATTTATTAGGAAAACCTGTAAAAGTTGGTGCTATTGTAATGGCAATCAATCGCCAACATTTTGGTGATGTTGCTTTTGTAGAAAAGAACTTGCGACGATTTTTTAAAAAATTGAGTAATTATAGTGTTCGGTCGAATCTGACGAGTTTTACGTATTCAAATTCCGAAACCTTGGCAAAGTGCCAGCTAGATTTATTGCAAATTATCAGCGAACATCCGAAAATGTTTTATACGTTCTCACAAGGAGTTTCGGAGACGACTGTGATTACTGCAAATACCGTTTTGGAAAATGTTGAAGAGATTTTTAGAGCGGAACGATTGATTTCAAAAGAGGTCAATTTATCTTCAATCACCTTAATGTTGCCAGACGAAAACCAAATGATTTATGGTATTTACTACTATATTTTGAAAGATTTGGCTTGGTTCGGAATCAATTTAGCAGAAGTAATTTCTACCTCTAACGAGTTTACACTCATCGTAGATGCCGAAGATTTAGACCAAACATTCTCTATTTTGATGAAGTTAAAAGGTACTTAATCATTGAGTATAAGGAGTTTTTTAGTAGTTCATTAATAGGATTAGCTTTAGCGACGACCGAACAGACGTTCAAATATAAAATCGACACCGTTCAATCGCTTAATGATTATCGTCAACACTATTAATAAATTATTTATACTAAAAATAATGGTAGTGCTACACTTGTGCACCATAATTCAACGGATGACTTGAAGTCAAATGTCGTCAACTTAAGGAAAAGAACTAATTTTCAGCAACTCACCTGACGACTTAAAGTCATCAGGTGAGTACCATTCGATTTTTCTTAAAAAGAATCAAAAAGCTTAAGTTGACGACATTCAACTTTAAGTCACCCGTTGAATACGCACCGTTTCATATTGTATAAAAAAGACAAAAGTACATATTGATAGCACGACCAAAATAATTATTGAACGATACGTCCTTTCCATTCATATTTCTTTACAATTCCGCCCAAAAATCCAACACCAATAATATAGATTAAGTGATAAAAAGAAGACTTCCAGAAGGTTCGCATTAAGTCCGAGCGATTAAAAAATGTAGAAGTTGTATGTAATAAACGATAATCCGCAAATGCTTTTAGGGCTAATTGCCCAAGACCGGCAACTAACATTATTTTACCAAAAAACAGCGTCGATAAAAAGGTAAATGGAACACTCAAACAAAATAACCAAATGCCAATCAAAATCATCGTCACTTGTTTTTCTTCGTAACCTTTCGATTTGGTACTCCAACGAATTCGTTGATTAATAAATGATTTTATAGTTGGTTTAGCTGCTGTGAAAATAGTCGCTGTGTGATTTTTTAAATAAACAATATCATCTGGATAAATTTGTGCAATTTTCTGCATCAGCATCATATCATCGCCTGAAGCATGATTGTCAATTCCTTGAAAACCATTGACTTCTTCAAAAATTGTTTTTGGATAGGCCAAGTTTGCACCATTACACATTCGCATAATTTTGGTATAAATTCCTGCACCTGTGATTCCCATCATTCCTATAAAATCCAAGGATTGAAACCGCTCAAAATCGTTTTGTTCTCGATGAAAATTAACTGGAGCAGCAATGAATTTTGGTCGTTTCATTTCGTACAAACTACTAATTAATTGAAGCCAATTTGGTTGAGCAATACAATCTGCATCCGTCGTAACGATTAATTCACCGTTCGCTTTTTTGATACCAATTTCAATTGCTTTTTTCTTAAAAGATTGCGTTTCGTCCACTGAAATATTGTCCGACATCTTTACCAATCGAATATTATCAAAACCATTGCTATTAAAATTTTCAACGATTTCAGGCGTTTCGTCTTCTGAAAAATCATCCAAAACGATAATTTCAAAAAGCGATTTTGGATAGTTTTGATTTAAAATAGATTGGATACAGGCACTAATATTTTCCGCTTCATTTCGAGCTGGAATTAGAATAGAAATCGACGTTTTAGATTGAAAATTATTGGGAACTTTCCAAACCGGTAACGCCTTCCATCCTTCCGTGTAAACGGTTTGAATGAGGAGGTAAAATATTGATAAAATGATAATTGCAGGAAGGAAAAAAGTCATTATTTGAATTAGGAACGAGGAATTAGGAATTAGGAATTTTTCAAAAACCATAAAACAATTGAAAAATGCTTAATTCTTAACTCCTAATTAAATTAAAAATTCACCACCTTCGAATCTGTCATTGTTATGACCGCCGCTTCTGCGTTTTTTCTGATTCAAACGATAATTTAGTACGAAGGTAATTTGTCTTGCTCACCATTGGAAATTTCTTTTGGTATAAAAATATCATTTATACTCAAAAGTCAGCGTTCCCTTTTTTCGAAAATATATTTGTTTACCACAATATCAAAATCACACTAAAAATATATTGCATCTATTATAAATTTCGGGGTGTTTGTCGAGGTGTTCGATAATCTATTTTGACTTGAGCCGCTATACTTTTTTGACTTGCTTTAATTCATATTGGTGCAAAAAAAATCTCAACTCGAAAAAAATTTTAAACACTTCCTTACCAAGTTTCTCAGAAATTCACGTTCTTTGCGGAAAGAAAATAAAGAGGAGGTTTTTTTAGAAACTCTGAAGAATAAATTCACAAACCTAAAATTGGAAAATCAGCGATTAATTTGTCTTTAAAAATTAGTTGTTGAATCAAAATTTTGAAAGTTGTTTCACAAAGATGGTCAGTAGAAGAAATGTTCGTATCAAAGTGATGAAAGCACTTTACGCTGCTAATAGAGATATTGCTTTAAATAATGAAGCGGTAAAGAACTATTACAAGAAAAGTATTGATATGGCTTACAATGCGTATTTATTTAATTTGCACCAACTGTTAAAAGTTGCGGAATATGCCAATACGGACGCAGCAATTCGTGCCGAAAAACTATTGCCATCAGAAGCAGATAAAAACTTCTCTACGAAGTTATTTAATAATCCGGTAACGCTTTCCATTGCTGAAAACCTTGATTTTCATTCGGTATTAAAAACGCGCAAACTTCGTTATCGTGTAGATGCGGATTTCACGCGTCGTTTTTATCAGAATTTCGCTCAAAAAGATATTTATAAAGAGTATCTGATAGAGGAAGAAACTTCGAATGAAAGGCATGTCGATGTACTTTTGGATTTATATAAAGGTTGTTTGAAGGATGAAGTCTTTGACGAAATGGTCGATGAGCAATTCATTTCTTGGATGGATGATAAATCATTGGTCGTCGGAGCGATGAAAAAGACATTGAAGTCGTTGCCAAGTAGCGGAAAATTTTATCAAGATCATGAGCCTTCGGATGAAACTTGTATGGATTATGGTTTAGAACTGTTACATAAAACTTTGTTTTTTGACAAGGATTTAGAAGCGATTATCCAACCGGTCTTGAAGAATTGGGATATGGAACGTGTGGCAATTATTGATATGATTTTATTAAAGTTAGCGTTGTGCGAATTGATGCATTTCTCTTCGATTCCGCCAAAGGTTACAATTAACGAATACGTGGAATTAGCAAAATTATATAGTACACCGAAAAGTAAAGATTTCGTGAATGGTGTTGTTGACCGTTTGACGAAACAATTAACGAAAGACGGCCGAATCAAGAAAGAAGGTCGTGGATTAGTGAGTTAGTCGAGATGTTAGACCGCTTTGTCCCGAAGAAAAATTGGGATTTCGCAAAAGCTCAACTTCTAGATTTTAGATTTATATAAATGAAGAATCCCGTCATGCTGAAATATTCAGTGTGACGGGATTTTTTGTGTGTTAAACCGATACGGTTTCTGCTAAAACCTTGTAACTTATTTTATTTTGCTCATTAAGTATTCAAATTATTAACTATGTATCGAATGAGAATTCGCAATACACTTGAAAAATATCATTTTTTAAATAACTAAACTAAACTGCTTGGCGATACTTATGAAAAAACGACTCATCACCACCATTATTTTAGTCAATACCATTACGGTTTACTTTTGGTTTTTTCCATATCAAAGTAAAGCAGATATAAATATGGTTGAATTAGCGGATCGTACATTGATTAGGCAAACAAGTATTATTGGAGCTGCTTCGGGAAACGTTATTAAATCAATTCAAATAGAAGCCAAAGCTTATCCTGAAAATAAAGGAATTGAAGATACCGCAAGATTGGTTTATGAAATATATAGCGATGCTTACGATGACGTAGAAGTCTTGCGAAATGATATTATTAGAGGATTGCCAGAAGGATATTTTATACTGATGCACGAATCGAGAGAGGATGCTTATTCGTTTTGGAATCGGTTACGACCGTTTCATTATAATACGCCGAAGCGAGTTTTTAGAAAAAAGTTAGCGAATTTCTGTCTAACAATTCAAGGCAAACAAGATACGATTTTGAGTTATATGGATGAAGGAGATTTTAAGCAGAAATTGAAAGATAGTCTTTTTGTGGATGTGGAAAACTTGCCGAAACTTTTGGAAGGTCTAAGTTTTATGGAATCTCAGGCGTTGCTTTCGAGTATTCAAAATCGCTTGTATATCGCCCGAACTCGAACTTTGGAACAGTTGGCTTATAAGATCGAAATATTGTCGAGAGATCGGGATTTTAAGGAATTTGTGCCAATCGTTTATGCAAAAACGTCGCATCTGAAATTAGGTGATACTTATGAAGCGGAAGTGTTTTTAGCCATTTATGCTCGACATCCTGGAATTAGAGCAATAGCGGATGGAAAGGAAATTCCGGTGAAAGATGGTATTGCGATTTATACGGTTACACCAACTTCGATTGGTAAAAAGAAGGCAATGGTGATTATGTCAATTACGAATCCTTTGACGAAGAAGACGCAAAAAGTTAAGAGCACATTTGAGTATGAAGTGGTTGATTGTGATTAGTTTTTTCCACAGAGTCATACCGCGTTTTGCATAGTGTTTCACAGAGAAAATTGAAAATTATGAAAAGTCTTTGGTTAATATTGTTGGTTTCGGTGATGATTTTAGGAACGGTAATTTACCCAAAATCGAAATCTGGTCTTTTTGAAGTGATTGAGCATCAAGTTTTTCAAGGAAATGAAAGTTTAAAAAGATGGAATGATGTTATTTTTAACGCGATTAAAAAGCAAGTCGAGAGTTATCCAAGATATCAAGAATATTTAGAACACGCAGATTCTACTCGACAAATTATTATTATTGCATTAGAAAATAAAAATACGGATTTAGAAACGATTATACCGAAACTAACTCGACCATTAAAAGACGAATCTGAGTATGAAAAATTAAGAAAAAAGCTTCGATATTTGGATTTACGTTCGATTCGAAAACAGCCGTTAGATATTGCGTTAAGTCAATCAGAATTATTGTGTTATGAAACTGGATTATTGACTTACTTTGCAGGGAAAATGTACGGAGGTTGTATTGGTCGAGATTGGACAGAATCTTTAATATTGAATACAAAAAAGCCTATTTGTGTAAATGAATCGGTCAAGTTAAAATACATAGTTTCTTCAATTTCTTCTTGTAATTATTATGATTTCAAAATTTGGTTAAATAATGAATTATTGGTTTTAGATAAGAAAAACCCGTATAGAAGTTCCTTCAAATTACGCCCGACGACAATTGGTAAAAACACTTTTGAAATAACGATTGACGGACGGAATAGGAGAGGAGGTAGAGAACGAACGACAAAGAAATTTGAATTTTGGGTCGAAGAATAAACTGGTTTTAGGAAATATCTCGTATATCTGCAGGAGATTTTTTATTTAAAGGGGAATATAAAAAGGATTCGACACTTTTTAATTATTTCCATTATTTTCATTCTTACACTAAATTTTCTCAAATTTGCAGAAATTTTCTATTCCATAGAAAACCAAAAATAACGTTACTATATTATTTTATAAAAAAATACCATGAAAAAAATCATATTCGGATTAACTATATTAATGCTTACAAGCGTGATGTCTTGTACGCCAAAATACGTCAAAACAATGAAAGAATTAAAGTTGGAAAACCCTGAAACACAGGTGGATAAAGACCAAAATATCATTTTGGATTATTTGATTGCAAATGAAATCGAAGCACAGAAAACAGAATCTGGGATTTGGTATGTCATTACGGCAGCTGGAGAAGGGGATAAACCCGATGAGAAATCAAAAGTGAAAGCACATTATAATGGTACTTTATTGGATAGTACGAAGTTTGATTCTTCTTACGATAGAGGTCAGCCGTTAGATTTTGCTTTAGGTCAGGTGATTAAAGGATGGCAGGAAGCGATTAAAATGTTAGGGAAAGGTGGAAAAGGAACCTTCTACATTCCTTCTGGTTTGGCTTATGGCGAAAGAGGTGCTGGTGCTTCTATTCCTGCAAATACTGTTTTGAAATTCGATATCGAATTAGTCGATTTTGAGCAGATTTTGACCGCAGAAGAGCGTGCTGAAAAAGACCAAGAAACGATTAAAAAACATTTGGCGGATAATAATATTGTAGCCGAAAAATTGGAATCTGGGATTTGGTATGTAACCACGCAAGAAGGCGAAGGTAAAAACCCAAGCGTTAAAGCAAGTGTGACCGCTCACTATTCAGGAAGATTATTGGATGGTAAAAAATTCGACTCGTCTTACGATAGAGGTCAACCTTTTACGACAACTTTAAACCAAGTTATCGTAGGATGGAAAAAAGCGATTCCGACCTTGAAAAAAGGTGGAAAAGCGACTTTCTATATTCCTTCTGCTTTGGCTTACGGAGAAGCAGGAGCTGGTGCAGATATTCCTGCAAATTCAGTGTTGGTTTTTGATATCGAATTAGTTGATTTTCAAGAATCAATGAATCCAAAAGAACAGGCAACTGCAGATGCGAAATTAATCCAAGATTTCTTGGCAAAGAATAAAATCGAAGCGGAACAAGATGCGTCCGGAATTTGGTACACGATTACGGAACCTGGAACTGGCGGAAACCCTGCTTCAACTTCAAAAGTGAAAACACATTATAAGGGAATGTTATTAAACGGAACTGTTTTCGATTCTTCTTATGATAGAGGACAACCGTTGGAGTTTGGTTTAAATCAAGTAATCAGAGGATGGCAAATCGCTATTCCGAAATTACAAAAAGGTGGAAAAGGAACCTTCTATATTCCTTCTGGTTTGGCTTATGGTCCAACAGGAGCTGGTGGCGTTATTCCTGCAAATGCTGTTTTGATTTTCGATGTTGAATTATTGGATTTTAAATAGTTTTAGATATTAGATTTTAGAAATAATAAAGCGGCTTTAGGGAATTTTCTCCTTGAAGCCGCTTTTGTATTATCAGGTAGCGATTCATGTCCGAGCACTCTAATCTCAATGTTCTTATAATCAAATACTTATTAATCTATTCTAAATCTGTGTAAAACAATTATTATATTCGTGCAATCATAAAATAAATTAGGCTTTAAAATAGGTTTTGAATCAGGATTTGATTAATTTATATTGAAGTGAAAAAAATTTACGAATAATAATATAGCACATGAAAAAGTATCAATACTTAATAGTAGTTTTTATAATTTTCACAAATACCACTTTCGGACAATCGTATTATCCATTAGAAGTTGGTAAATCATGGAGTTATACGCTTACGGATTATGCAACTTCGGATACGAATAGAACAAATTTAGACGCAATGATTAATGTAAGTAATCAGCGAGAAAAATGGGGTTCTATTGATATTAAGTATACCGTAAAACAGGATAGTACGGTAAATGGTAAGATTTATAAAGTAATTACCAATAACAAAAATCCATTCGAGAAAGAATTGATTCGAAAGGAAGATGGAAATTATTTCCGGTTGAATGATCAGACGTTTAAAGAAGAAAACTTCTTAAAAACAGATGTTGAAGTTGGAAATATGTGGTTAGACTATGAAAATGAAGACCAAACTGTTGCGACACTTTACGTTGTTTCTTGTGTTGATAAGCAAAAAATAATTAAAGGCAAAACATATCGAAATGTTATTGGAATAGGAGAAATTACAGCTCCTGTAGCTCAAATTATTGTGTTCTTACAAAAAGAAGACAATAATTTTTTACCAACAAAATATTATGCCGATGGTATCGGAATGATTTACAGTTATGTACCTTATCCGGTAAGCGGAACGTATTCTGATTTAGAAACTTCGATTAAGTAACGCTGTGATTTTTTTGGGTTATGAATTTTCGTTCTTTCGTGTTTTTAGACAAAAAAAATGGTGTAGATACGTTTTGTATCTACACCATTTTTTTATTAATTAGCTACTAATTTTCGCTAATTTTTGCTATTTTTTTAGACAGTTTGTGCTGAAATCTCTGCATCTTCTAAAGAAATATTTCTATTCAATGCTAAATATTGTGCCAATTCAGTTACATTTTTGCATCCTATGAATAAAGACTTTCCCGCTTTTGTTCTAATCGCTAAACCATTTCTTCCTGTCAGTGAAAACCAAGCTTCATTAAATCGAATATTACCACCATGCCATTGAGCATAATATGAAGTTTCAATAATTTCACAAGATTCTATTTCGTCCCAAGTAATTCTTTGTGTTTTGTAATGTATCGGGAACATTTTATATTCAATGTGTTTATCATTGATGGAAACTTTTAATTTTAATTGTAAAAGGACCCAAAGTGAAACGCCTAATCCTAAAGCAACTATAAAATAAGCGGCTGTTTTAGTTGCAGGATATTCACCATAAAATGATGTGAAATATCCTAAAATAGCTCCTACTAATCCTATTCCTAAAATAGTAAATATCACTTTATCATTGAATGAGCTTTCTTCTTTAAATATATTATTTTTCATATTATCGAATTTTAAATTTTGTAATAACGAAATCGTTTACGCAATAAGGTATTTAGTGAAGATAACTTCTTTTAGAATATAAACGTTCAATTAACCCTGAGTTAATACTGAATTAACATTAAATTGACAATATTGTGACTTTTTTGAATATGAACGGGGAAATAATATGATTTAAGTACTCGGATATGTTTATTTTACACTTAAATTATGATTTTAAATTCACCAATCATTGATACTCAAACCTAATAGATTTTTAAAATGGATTAGAGCTTTACGAATAAATATGTCCGAGTACTTATATTAATTTTAGGCGTGCTTATAAATAAAAATGGTGTAGACACCTTTTATAGTATCCACACCATTTTATTGAAAATTGATAAAAATAGGTGACTCAAAACTTAAAAAAATGAATTATTTCATCAAAAAATCGACTACTTTCTTGACGCCAATCGTTGCCGGTTCTGCGATAATAGTAAGATCATAAAAATCTTGTTTATTGACTTGAGGATCTGGGTCGATAAAGAAAACTGGTGCTTTCTTTGGTGCTTGATAAACTAAACCCGCAGCTGGATAAACTTGCATTGATGTGCCAATTACAATGATATAATCTGCAATAGCGACTAATTGTAATGCTATTTCTAACATAGGAACAGCCTCTCCAAACCAGACAATATGCGGACGTAATTGATGTCCTTTTTTGCAAGTATCACCAATATTTATATCTCCTTCTCGCTTATAAATTAAACTTTCATCGCCTATACTTCGAGCTTTTCGCAGCTCACCATGTAGGTGAACAATACGTTTAGTTCCTGCTCGCTCATGCAAATCATCTACATTTTGCGTAATCACGACGACATCATATTTGGCTTCCAGCTCAACCAACATTTTATGTCCAAGATTTGGTTCGACATCAAAAAGTTGTTTTCTGCGTTCATTATAAAAGTGTAAAACTAATTCGGGATTTTTGGCAAAACCTTCAGGCGAAGCAACCTCCATAATGTCATGATTTTCCCAAAGTCCATCGGAATCTCTAAAAGTACTAATTCCAGATTCTGCACTCATTCCTGCTCCTGTAAGTATGACAATTTTTGGTTTATTTTTCATTATTTTGATTTATAAAAAAGGTACTTGATACGATTTAGACAATAATTAAGTTTTTGACAAGTTTTGCCAAACTCAAGTAAATTGTGATTTCCATAGCGGCTGTCTTAAGCCGCCGTAGCCATTTCAAGACTTTACGGCAGCTTAAGAACAGCTGTCACGGAAAAAAAATGTTAAATAACCAATAACTGCGTAATTAAAAAGTTTCGCCTTTCTCCGCTTTATCTTGAATCAATTCTGGCAAACTAAAGCGAACACCATATTTACCCTCTAGGATTTTTGCTTGTGCAATAAAATTATTCAAACCATAATCATTTATATATTGCAGAACACCACCTTTAAATGGTGGAAAATTCCATCCCCAAATACTACCAATATTCGCTTCTGCGACACTTCTA
>Ga0209712_10004787_pt1 | contig 10696 bp, 11 predicted proteins | sample ArcOceMetagenome_FD_187443 | JGI IMG/M metagenome (GOLD analysis project Ga0209712, IMG submission 187443) | Marine eukaryotic phytoplankton communities from Arctic Ocean - Arctic Ocean - Greenland ARC118M Metagenome (SPAdes) (version 2) | ecosystem: Environmental > Aquatic > Marine > Oceanic...
CTATGTTCTCGTCATTGTTGAAAGAATGAATCGTCATAAGAAATAAACCCTTCTTCAGATTTTGCGCATCCTTTGGAATCGTCGAAACCACTCAAACAATTGCTTATACCTTCTTCTTCTCCATGAAACACATCATTCCCAATACTTACATGAGCTTGTCCCATGGACTGCAATTCGAAGGTAACACTTGGGCCACTACAACACTCCTCATCTTGATTACTGATCGTAAAAGACTTGAGCTCGCCCATTTCATCATCGAAAGACGCCTCAGACATTTTCTCTTGATGATGAGCCTCTTCTGCATCATTTTGTACGATAAAAATCCTTGAAATAAAGACTGGCTCGTCCACTGATGTCTAAAACAAGAGTTTGAGAACTTCCCAGCGGCCTACTTCTGGGTGCATCCGGCGGTGAGAAATGAAAATCAACATATAGGCAGAAAGACGGCCCTCAACAACGAAAAATGTTGGAATTTCGTCGCACGACTCATAAATGGGAATAAGAGAGTAAGAATAAAACCAATGACATAAGCAAGAGCTTGTATCACAATCACTTTTGATTGCTGCTGTCGGATATTTAGTTGCTGAATTTCGGGGCATCTGTAGATAAGATTAGTAAGCATCGCAATCGCTCGATCCGTGATGATGGTTGTTACTATAACAAGCAAAAGTGACAGCATGATGATTCCAAATGCGACTATCATCAGCCAACTGATGATGATAGAATACACATCATGTGCTTGTTTTGATCCACGAAGACATTCACTGCCACCAATTCTTGTACACGGAGGAGGATACGCAACAATTGTACAGAATAGAGTCCCAATGGATGGATTGTACATGTCAAGTAGTAGGGGAGATATGGCCATGCCTAGCCCAATTGTTATGGGTATCAGGTGCAGGATTGGCTCCAAATATCTTGTAATTTTAGCTTCCGTCATTTTGCAGCTAGTGCGAACGCATAGTATACGCACAACATCACATCGTAGCTAAACATTGTCGCTATACCAAAGGTAGTACAGAATCCCTGGGCATTACATGATTGGGTGTTTCCAAATGCCAATGCCTTACTCCCAACACGAGGAAGGAAATCAACAAGAGGCATTTCTGCTGGTCCATAGAGTATCCCGCTGATGACAGGGGGTGAAAAGGAAGAATCATTCGGACGTGGACCACCAATCCCATTTCCTTCTTCCCCCCAGCCAACTCCTCCACCAGCACCTCCAGCATCTCCCCCTGACGGCGGCCCATTCGTCCGCACAGGAATTCCCCTTGAAGAAGGCCTCCCTGGTGGCGGTTCATTCGACGTCCCTGGTTCCCCCGTCTGAAGTCGTCTTTTTAAATTGTTCATGAGATGAAGTAGAATTGTGGTACTGTACATATTCAATATGTGGTTTGTGGTTTGTGGCTTTGCTTATTTCAACGGCCCCGGGAAACTTTAAAACAAAAGAACAAAAGACGAACAAAACCTTCATACGTACTTTATTACACCATTTTCAATTTACTCGTACACCTTCAACCTTCAACCTACTAGCTTTACACCGCCTACACTACTGTAGAGTAGAAATTCATGAATGTCTTATTTTGTCTTCTTGTCTTTTTTGTAATTGAATTTCTACCCCGCCGCGTGTAAAGCGAGTAAATTCAAAATGGTGTACGAGAGTAAAATAGGTTTTTTCGTCTTTTTTTGTCTTTTGTCTTTTACTTACACTTAAAAACGTGTAACTGTTTCTCCCTCAATCACAAGATTAGCTGATTTCACCAACATTCTTCAGGAGTTCCTCTCGGTGGACTATCGCCCCCATAAATTGTTCTTCTTTCTTACAGTACGAGGAGAAAAGGCAAGTGCTAGTAGTGTAGCTGCTTCAAAGATTCTTGAAGCATTTTATTTCAACCCCCTTGATTCACACGTGGGGTTTTATTGCAGAGAGAGGTTTTACATTTCAAAGAAGGTTCGTTTCTCCGTGAATAAAAAAAATCAAAACGGTGGATGGCTCTGAAAACAGGGAAACATGTCAACAATTCAACACTCTTGATCGAATCTCGCCTCACAAATGTCAAGTGACGAAGAGGATTACGCAGACGACTATGAAGATGATAATTATTCGAGTGATATTGATGATGAGCCCGAAAACGACAATGTACGTAAAATGAGTTGATTCCTCTAATGTTTCTCACAACATTCCCCTCACAATCCAATCCTGTTAGGAAGAAACTATCGTGGACTCGTTGACAAATCACGAGCCTGGGATATTCCTCCAAGCTGATACTAGCAGGCCCCTCCATGCTCAGGCCACATCCAATTCCAATGACTATAAAGATAATGTTAGAGAGAATGAAAATGCCTCGGTGAATCATACAAAAATAAAAACCAACCAATCGCCTCGAGGGACTGAAAGCTTTACTAATGAGTTGGAATTGAGAAGAAGTCTGTACGAGACAAGCATATCTTTGGTTACTGAAGGAGAGAAAAATATATCTATCGCGCTTGATCTGGAGAGGAGCAAAGATGCCCTGAGAGAATCAAAAACTGAAAATGAAAAGATCAGGTTTGTTTTACTTAGTGGTATTAATGGAGGTATAAGTGATACTGAGAATCATTCAAATATCCCACTTACTGAGTTATTACGGATCCGTCTCCAGGAGATCGAACACGTTGGAATGGACTCCATATCTTTCAACCATTCATTTTCGTGGAATAAAAAACAAATAAAAGGGAACCAGGAGCACTCGAATGGTGGAACAGATTCAAACCGAAGCCAGCAGAAGCTCGCGGATAGGAGGACACCGGTGCAATCTACCGGCTGTGATAACGACATCCCTTGTACCGATAGATTGAGAAAGACGATCGACAAAATGAACGACCGATCTCGAAGAGATAGGGAAACAAAACAAAAAGTTTACAAGGAACTAGTTGAAGCCAATAGTAAAGTTGATGCATTATCGGATCATATTGAAAAATTGATGGTGCATCTGAAACACGAGGCAATAACAAAGGCAAAGGTGTTGAGTGAACGAGGGAAGTATACGAAAGAGATTGAAGTTCTGAAGAAACGCAATCAGATTTTGGAAAGTAAAAATGCACGAAAGGATCGTGCAATTGGAGATCTCAAAGAAGGAGGGAAATTACTTGAAGACCAGTTAAGCCTAATGGACGAAAAATACATGGAGCTGCGGATGAAACTGGATTGGACTAGAACACAAACTGAAAAGATCATGAAAAAGAAGGATGAAGAAGTGAAGGACATGAGATTACAAGGTCTCATTGCAGATAAAAACAAGGCCAAGGTAAGCAAATCAAATCATGCAGGCGTTTGTCTCTGCGAGCTGAGTGATCTCGTACTCTTACAACCATTCTCTCCAAAGAAACCCAAGCACCCTAGTGTGGAACTTAACGCAGGTTCAAGTATCACTCCAATGGTAAAAAGCTCCGTAATACCTCCAAAAGTATGAAACGCATCAATTATAAGGGAGATAAACCTCTATTTTCATTCTTTATAAAGGCTACATTGGTTTTATCTCACTAAAGTCGTCCGAGTATGTCTTTTTCTCTCTCGACTTCGCCCATAAGCTACTCCTCGTTCCGCTACAAGCACTTGACGTATCTCGCCCTCAGTTGCCTTTACTCTTACGGCTGGTAGAACAATTTCATCCAGGTGATCTCTGAATTGGGAATATTCTTGCAAAAAATCTGTCCAACTCACAGAACGCTTGGCTTTGGTATTTGATTTTACATCGTCAATATGTACATTCAGATGAGATGCATCAATCTTCGATTGAGAAATCAGAGATGCTATCTTCTTTTCTAAGCCTCCTAAGCGAGCGCCTTCGAACAACATTCCTGCGTAGAACTGACCACTAAATTGAAGCTTCCTCTTGTCAAAGGAATCAAGAACACTCAGTAGAAATGTGAATTTTTCATTACCTTCTTCGGAAGCTGCCTTTGACGATCCTTTCTTTTGGAATAGATTCAAGTTTAAGGTTATTATCTGAAGAGTTTTTTTGGATGGGATAAAACCTCGTCGCAACAAATCGTCCTGAAAAAGGCAAAAGCAAATGAGAGAAAAGTCCAAAAAAATCAAAGGGAGATTTTTTCACAGAATACATACACGTACCATTATCCTTTGGGCAGAATTGTAATATTTTTTGCTAAGGGCACTTCCAATCATGTAGTTGTAACTGAGCATAATCTGCTTTCCTTTCATTTTGTCTGAACTTTGCATCATATTTAGCGCTGCATTAAAGTCGTCTAATCCGCAATATGCTCGAATAGCGAGTGCTTGCGCATAACCATCAGGGCTCTTAATTTTTTTGAAAACATCTATTGCATAAGCATGTTTGTTATCCGAGACGCATGCACTTATCAGCGCAGTGAGTGTCTTCATGTTTGGTTTGACGCCCGCAAAGTTCATTCTCGAAATGAGTTCGAATGCACGATCAGAATCTCCGAGCGAAGCAGCCGCTGTAATTGCAGTGGTATACAACTGCACATTTTCCATCAGGCCTGCAGTTCTCTGGTCTGCACAAGCCGACTCGAAAAGAGTAAGACAAGGTCCAGGCTTCTTCAACTTTAGCAAACCATTCATGAGAAGTCCATATGTCTTGCTATCTGGGTTGATACCTATTGACTCCATTTCCGCTACAAGCTCTTTCGCCTCAAACCATGAGGATCTTTGACAAAGTGCTCCAATCACAGTGTTATAGGCTACAACATCAGCATCAATTCCAGCCTTCTTCATATCCTGCAACAAAGTCCGAGCTACATCAAAATCGCCATCTTTCACCACAGCCTTTATGAGAGCTGTGATAGTAAATTTATCTGGCGCCAAGCCGGTACCTCTCATGGCATTGAAAACATCAAAAGCATCTTCACGTCTTCCGAATCTTGCATACACACCAATCATTATATTGTACGTGACAAGGTTCTTTTTGGGATATTTTGTAGGGAGCCTATTTGAGTCGCACATTTGGTCAAATAGTTTGTCTGCATTCTCAATATCGTTGGAATTCACCATGGCGGTCAAAATCGTGTTGTAGCATTTAGTATCTGCCTGAATTTTGTCACTCCATGAGAATGATTCGATGCCGTTGATATCTCCATCAATAGCTGCCAATACTCTTCTAGCAGCGAAACTGTTACGCATCATGGCATGGGCTCTTATCACATCCGTCACCGTGATCAAGTTAAGCCCTGACTTACTAGGAATGACCGTATTTGCTTTCTTTGCTGAAGTTATTCCTTCTGGAGTTCCTTCCGACCCATCTGCTTTCAGCCCAACAGCTACCTCAAACGTCTTGAGAGCATTTTCCGGTTGATTACAAGTTATGTAGGCATTCATAACAAGTGATAATGTCTTTGCATCCAGAGAGGCTGATGCGCCGGCAAGAGATTCCATCACTCTGTCAGCAACTAAAGCTGGTACATTGGATGTTTGTGCACAGGTGCTATCATGAACTGAAATATACCGTTTGAGCACGCCACGACACCTAGAAAGTAAGTCCTCACTCTGAACGATTGTTGCTTCATTGGCAATTCTAGAATAGGATTCACGCAAACTGTCTGACAATTTTTTCTTATTCTCGTCAGCCTTAGTTTCGCCAACCGCACTACCAAGCGCTTCAACTTCACTCAAATTCGTCCCTTCTTCCACCAAACGCTCGAATCTTATTTGGACAGGTTGACCTGGTAAACGAGTCGTGACAGCTGAAACCACTCCCTCTATGCTGGATACGGGCCACATTTTCCTTCCGAGAGATGAATCAACAGCTATAATTCGGTCGCCTAACCTTAACTGTTTTGTGACGCGATCAGGTGCATCATCTGTGAAACCACTGATTTGAACATATCCATCTGTGGTGTCTGTAGAACAAAAATAATTGGTCAGGAAAAAGCAAGCGAAGTTGTTCGACAAATTCAATGAAATCATGACACACACACACCTTCAATATGAATTCCCATGGGACGAGACAATGACATTTCGAATTCCTGCACCAACTCAGATTCACCAACAACTTCACTAGCCCTTTTGAATTGAGTCTCAATAGTTTTGGACAGGACTCTTCGGGATGATATTGCAGAACGAACTCCTTCCATTGTACTCTTTGGCCAAAGTTTCTAAAAAACACACACAAATTGGATGAGGAAAAAATGAAAAGATGTCAAGCAAGTTTTCAACGTTTGAAAATCATCATCACTCACATCTCCAATAGTAGCTGACGTAGCTACCATCATATCGCCAGCTCGAATCCCAAGATCCCAAGCCAATTCCCCTCTCACGACACTCGACACAATAATACCATTCAAACCACCATCCACCTCCTCCTCATTCAGAGTCTGTATCGATCCATCATTTCCCATTTCACCAAAAGTACATTCCTTCTTTTGATTCCTCATGACTTCCTGCTCCAGCGAGACGTACCGCAGAAAATCAATTTCAAGACAATTCTCCGATACAGTCCCCTCCTTCACCTCCCTCAATGAGAGTCCAGTCTTATTCTTCGTTCCGATATCCACAATGGGAAGATCAACATTGTAGGCAAAAGTTTGCATACCATCCTTGACATCCATGACGACTCTCATCTTCCTGTTAGCTCTCATCGTTCTATTAGCCTCACCAATACCAATCTCTTCTTCATCTTGACCATCGTCAATGTAAGCCACTTTAACGGTCCTCACTTTATCTCCTAGAGAGGGCATGGCTAATTTATTCAGTTGGGATGGATCATCGCTAAACGAAGACAGTATGGAAGATGCCCTCTGGGTGCGACTGTGCATTATGCTCGGTTGTGAGAAAGAATGTTGGAAGGATTCAGCTCCTTGCTGTGAGGCGAGGAGGAGCAGTATAGATAGGGCATTTTTGTAGCTGGGCATGTTTTAAAATTTTTTGTGCAATGAGAATTGATCTTTTGTATGTCAAGATGTCCAGTCAGAATTTGTTTCAGCGTGTGATATCTGCTGAGTAATAATAGATTGTAGGTTTTCTTTCTCGAAGGATCTCTTGCTTGCTCGCTGGCTCGCTGGTATGATACGAATGATGGTGCTTCTGGACCTTTGCTTACATCATCATGTGAATTCAGTTTTGGTGAGTCACCAAAACGCGTGGATCGGAAGTTCGCAGATTGTCTCTGTTTTTGAAACCCGGAGGATTGATCGCAAGCAAAAGCAAAAACAAAAAAGGGACTGAATGGAGAGGAGTAGAGGAGAGCAAAGCTACTTTAATGTAGCAAATACCAAAGAAGGCATGGGGCAAGCATGCAAAAGGGGTTTGTTGCTGACACACACACCACACGACGACGGATTTTCGTTTGACGGCCAAGGCCTTGCTTTGGAAATGGTTTTGTTGCGACGGTAATAAGATAACACATAACATTAACTGATTAGAGTAAGCAACCTAACTAAACCAAGCAAGTAACTTACTTACTCGTAGTACGAAGTGCCATCTTCAAATCTCCAACAGGAACAGTGTCGATGATACACTCAATAACGGCGAAAGCAATCAGGCTGCTCCCAGTAATGTATCCGATACTATTACTGCTGCTATCAGTTCACGCACCTCTAGCATCCTGCATAGACCAACAAAAGCAAGAAGCGACAAACAACATATCAATACCGCAGCCCCGATACTTTTCAAAACTACCCCAAGAAAGAATCAATCTCGAAGTGGAGTACGCTCAAACACACAGAAAATGGTCTCAGCGCGTCGTACTCGAAATATTTCACAGTCAAATGATAGGAAGGAGCGCCGTATTCAATGGGAACGCTTCCATGGAAGGGGCTGACATAGGTACCTTCCGACACCCAGAAACTGGAGAATTTGAAAAGTTTAGGAAAGGACAACAACCGAATTGGGATCACTTCAATTATGAAGGGATGGACACGATATGCAATCATTGGGAGGGTATCACCTGCCACGAACGGGAAGATAATGGAATCGGTGATATCTGTTGGTGCATCATGGAATGGGAGGCAAATGAGTACAAATGGGCAGATGATTCTGATAATGTACCAGCAGATTGTCAAAGGAAATGCCAAGGACATGACATGATTGGGAAGAATCAAGCCCCGCTCGATGCCATTACGAGAATCAATTTGAATAATTATGGTTTAGTCGGTTCCATGATTCCAGAAGAATTATCGCATTTAAAATTCTTGGAAAGGATCGAGTTGGGTGGTAATAGACTGATTGGAGCGTTTCCGCGAACTTTGGGGGATTTGCCAGGGTTGAAGCACGTCAATTTATCAAATTGTGATGTGCTGGAATTTTCAAAGGATTTGAAACCCATGCTTTGGCTGGATGAATTGATTTTGAGAGACTCTTATCTCAGTGGGACTATACCCCAAGGGCTATTTCATAGTACTAAGTTGATCCTTCTAGATCTGGGTAAAAATGAATTGAATGGTAGCATTCCATCCGAATTCTTTCACCTGACAAAGTTGGTTAAAGTGTTGCTCGACGACAATATGTTAACTGGCACTATTCCGACAGAGATTGGTCGCCTTGCGTCTCTAAAGTATTTTTCCATGGAATATAATGAACTCACTGGATCTATACCACACGAGATGGCAACTTTACCCCATTTGGAATTCCTCAAGCTAAACCACAACGATCTCACAGGAAAAATACCTCCAGAGCTTTTTACAGATTCATTTTTAGCGCTCGAGGTGTATAACAACCAACTGACTGGATCCATTCCCAAAGAAATGCAAGCATCAACTAGTCTACAATTTGTCAACCTTGCTCGAAACAAATTGAAGGGAAAGATTGAACCTGAATTTTGTGAACGAATCCGGCCTGTTTCGAAGTTCTCCAATGATGACGTTTCGCCCTGTGACCATTTAATTGTTTGTCCACGAGGATATTTCCACTATCTTGGCTTAGCAACCTTAACTGAAGGTTGTGCATCCTGCCCCTCATGCCATTCCGGCGACTTGAAAGACAAATCGTGTTCCTACGTTGGGCAAACGACTTGTAATGATGGCACAACGATTGTCAGGGGTGACATGGACGGAGATGGTGCATTGAGCGAGAGGGAAATTCTCAGATTAATTTACATGTTAAATGAGGGCCATGATTGGGAAGATGAATTTTCCGTCTGGGGCGACATGACGCATGGGGATGCATGCGATTTGCCGGGTGTGGATTGCAAAAGTGGTCTGATGGGCATTTCATTGAAAAAGGCAAATATGTGTTCAAGCCGCAATAAATCATGTGGAGTATTGCCACTTGAGATTGGACTTCTACAGAAATCACTAGAGGTTTTGGACGTGGGGAGAACGAGCGAAAACAAAACCCGGATGCGAATTCCATCAGAAATAGGGCAATTGACAAAGCTTAAGGTGCTGGATGTTTCTAATAATTTGATTGGCGCTCTACCGTCAGAAATAGGACAATGTCAGGAATTGCTCCTCTTGAATCTTTTTAGAACAGGTCTCACTGGAACATTAGAAGAAAACGTTTGGAGCTTGAAAAAATTACAAAAACTTGACATACGTGAAAACAAGTTCTCCAGTCAAAATATTTCACAAATTATGCAGCTCGCTAATCTACAAGAAATACTCGCTTCTAGATCCAGCCTCGTTGGCACAATCCCCTCGGAAATCGGGGCACTGAAAGGCCTGATGAATATTGAGTTATGGGGCAACGCTCTTGTCGGTAGCATACCACAAAGTGTGGAAAAGTTACAATTTCTGACGAGAATCGAGTAAGTTGAATATTTTTGCTTCGTCCGTTTGAATTTCTTAGCAAGTTGCTGCTTATTTTAACACTGCTCCATGTTCCTTCGTACAGTCTATACACCAACCATTTGACAGGTTCTATTGAGCCCCTTGCAACTTTACCCAGTATCGAAATAATTCATTTGAAGAAGAACAACCTATCCGGAACAATTCCATCATCTCTTGGCGAAATAGCGAAGAAATTATCATGGTTAGACTTGTCCGGCAATCATATTGTAGGTGAAATACCATCATCTCTCGGTTCTCTTCAGCATCTAGCAGACTTCCAAGTCGGAGACAACAAACTGTTTTCGCCCATTCCTGAATCGTTATGTTCTTCAGAAAAAGTAAATGGTGGGCAAGTGGGAGATTCCTGTGACCATATTCTCTGCCCCATGGGGACTTTTTCAGAACATGGCTTCGCAAAGTCTGGGGGTGCAGAGTGCATACCTTGCCTAGAAGGTAAAGAGACAATGTTCTTGGGGCAAACATCATGCTCCAAACCAATTATCGGCGACTACATAGAATTATTCTACAGTACTATCTACAATTTGGATTGGGTGCGATCTGATGAGGATGAATTTTTCTTCGACGGTGGCAATGAATGTGAATGGGAAGGAGTTACATGCGACAAAGATCATAATGTGAACAGTATTGAATTTTCCCTTTCAAAGTTAGAATTTGACGAGGATCTTTTCAGGGGGCATGGTGCCATATCATCATAAATGAGTTCGATCTCTGCTTATTCATGAAATCTAAATTAATGTTAGCATTATGAGTCTACATTACAGATCAACCTCTCTTGCGCTTTCTATTCGCCTTTGTCTCGGGTTTAGCGTTCCTATCGCCATGATATCCTAAAAAACACTCAGATCCAGAAGAAAACATAACACCGAAATTCAAAAATGAGATAGATGATTTTTTCTCTTGAAACCGCGTTGGAGTCGGGGTACGCATCGAGACTGCTGGGAAAACATCACAA
>Ga0209712_10004788_pt1 | contig 10696 bp, 12 predicted proteins | sample ArcOceMetagenome_FD_187443 | JGI IMG/M metagenome (GOLD analysis project Ga0209712, IMG submission 187443) | Marine eukaryotic phytoplankton communities from Arctic Ocean - Arctic Ocean - Greenland ARC118M Metagenome (SPAdes) (version 2) | ecosystem: Environmental > Aquatic > Marine > Oceanic...
AGAATGTGCCGATGAGAAATCCTGTCTGATAACCATCCAGAAAGCAGGCTACCGACAAGATTGAAGCCAGCGATTGTGGCCGCAGCTATCCAACCGGCAAAGCCCGCCGTTGCCGCAATTTCCGCTGCGTGGCCGATGGCCATAAGTCCGGCAGCAACACCGCTTCCGTAGGCAACCCAGATCATAGCGATCAATCCAACTGGCAAATGCGTAACCCGTCGCGCGGCTTGCGTGTCAGTATATTTCACGCCACTTCTTGCGACCAAAACTGCAGCACCGATACTGACAACAACGACGACGGACCCAAGGGCTGCCATAGCCAAAAAGAAACCACCATACGTCAGCGCGACGTCAAAACCGTATGGGGACAGAACAGCCCCAAGGGCGTATGACGCCGTGACCACACCCATTGCGAGGCCCGCTTGATTGGGATTGGTACGTGCCGCGAATTGTAGCCCAAAACCATACCCAAGCCCGTTGGCGATACCAAAAATGAGGCTGTACCCAACCCAAACAAGCCAATATCCGTCAGCGATGCTTGCGACGCCGGCCCCAATGGCACCAAGAAACGCTACCCAGATATAAATTGTTGCGGGTTGCAGGCGGGAACAGACAGTCGGACCAAAAAGAACTGTAGCTGTCAGAAAAACCAAGCCGAAGGACTAAATCAGGCTCACCGTCGCCCGTGACGTTCCAAACGCGGTCTCGAGAGGCACCAAAAAAAACGAAAATGCGTGTATAGAGCCAAGCGCCATCGAAACCATGGATGCCGCGAACAGGACTGTGTGGCGTTGAGGATTTGATGAACTCATGGTGGGAACGTATCGTAAATGGCGCTTATGACAATACGCGCGATGCCACCGAAGTCCGCCACTTGCCAATTTGCCGTGTCAGTGATTCCCCACCTGTCACATTGGCCCGATTTTGCGGTGCGCGCAGACGGCGCTACGATCGTAATTCGTGGTGCGGTTTGGTTGTTAAAACCTTTCGGCCCGCAAAACCTGTGCGTCGGTGATGCTCACCACACCGATGTGTGGTTCGACCACCGCAAACGCCGCTTCAAGTAGTGTATCAAGTCGTTCCGGCTTAATCAGGCAGATCACCGCGACCATGCCCGCACGGCCCACTTGTCCGTCGCGTGACCAACGCCCCGACCGCCCTGATCCGCCCAATACCGGCAGCACAGTAAAGCCTGTGACTTCGGCTGCGTGCAGCGCGTCTGTTAGGCGCCGCTCCAAGGGTGCTTCGATCATGATCTCGACCCGTTTTGCGTCATGCATTTCCATGGTTTAGCCTCCTGTGACCCACTGCGCCATTGTTAGGTACAGCGGGATGCCAAGTGTCAGGTTGAACGGGAATGTGATCCCGAGCGAGAGAGTCAAATAAATTGTTGGATTTGCTTCTGGTAAGGCTACGCGCATGGCCGCAGGCACAGCGATATAGCTGGCTGATGCGGACAAGACCATCATCAGAACGGTGCCGCCTAGGCCAAGCCCAATCAGCATCCCAAAGCCCAATCCAATCGTGCTGCCAATCAACGGCATGGCAATTCCAAATGCAACGAGCTGCAGGTTGATCAGCCCCCTGGCTTGGCGCAATCCACGCCCTGCGATCAGCCCCATGTCTAGCAGGAACAGACACAATACGCCTTTGAATGGGCTGACAATAAACGGTGCTATTTCAGCAAGTCCTTTTTCGCCCGTCACAGCCCCGATGAAAAATGCGCCGACAAGCAACACGATGGACCCGTTCAACAAAATTTCACGCATCAAAGTAGGATCGAATTTGGTGCCTTTGCCACTTTTGGCCATAAGCCAAAGGGCGGAAAGGATTGCTGGGGCCTCCATCGCGGCGGCGACGGCGACCATATAGCCTTCAGCTTCAATCATGCGTCCTTCAAGCACCGATGTGGCGGCCACGAATGTCACAATCGAGATAGACCCATAGTGCGCAGCCACAGCGGCAGCATCGGTCTGCGATAGGTCCGTCATCGTTTTCAGCAGTGCGAACGCAATAAACGGCAGGCCAAACGACAACACGATTCCAACACCAACTGCGGCAAGCAGTGTTCCGTCAACACCGTGGGCGGCGACGCTTGCACCACCTTTGAACCCGATTGCAAATAGCAAATAGATCGACATGCCTTTGGCGACGGCTTCGGGTATTGTCAGATCTGACCTTGCCCATGCCGCAGCCAAGCCCAAGGCAAAGCTTAAGATGATTGGTGAAATCAGATTGGAAACGGCAAGGTCAAAAATCGCGTTCATAGAAAAACCTTTTGCGGTAAATTATATCGCGGAGAACGCGCCGATATTAGGATCATAAGCCTCTAAACTGCCATCGCCAATATCATTCCACACGCCGTGCAGCGACAAAGTGTCGTTCTCGATGGCATCTTTGATAAACGGAAATGTCATAAGGTTTTCAAGCGAAATCAGCACAGCCTGTTTTTCAAGTGCTTGCTTGCGTTCGGCCTCTGTGCCGTTGGGCAGGCGGTCAAATCCGGGGCGAAGGATATCCATCCAGCGGCCAACAAAGCTGCTTTTGCTTTCCAGTTCAGGGGCATGACCGGAACACATATTATAGCAGCCTTCGACTCCGCCACAGCCGGAATGACCCAGCACCACCAAATGGGATACTTTGAGCGAGGTAACAGCATATTCCACGGCCGCCGACGTGCCGTGGTATTCGCCATCGGGATTATACGGCGGGACAAGATTGGCGATATTGCGGTGAATGAAAAACTCGCCTTGGTCGGCGCCAAAAATGGCCGTGACATGCACGCGGCTGTCACAGCATGAAATGACCATCGCGCGTGGGCGCTGCCCTTCGTCGGCAAGGCGGCGATACCAGCCTTTGTTCTCGGCGAATGTCGTTGCTTTCCAACCATGATAGCGGTTGACTAGATATGCGGGCACAGGGCGGGCGAATTTCATTTTGAAGCTCCGTCAAAGTTTTACCAATGTTAATACGCATTTTCATGAATTTGGAAAAAATTCAATTGTCTACATCAACCATTTGAAAACCAAGTTGGGCTAGCGTGCATGTATGGAACAAACACACACACGCTTTGCAGATAAATCTGCACCTATTCGCCCACAGTTTCTGTATCAGTTTTGCATTGCCGTCAGACAGCGAGCCTTGACCCATGCCCTGTGGATCACATATTTGCCGTCAAAGGGCAGGCTGAAGCAGAGGAAATGATTTGCCGTGTCCTAGAGGATATCGCGCACCGTCTTTATGCGCTGAAAGTGGACCACCATGCATTTGACCAAGTTGCAAAGCCAGCTTGCCGGATCACGCAGGTCGCCGCGCAAATTGGCTTGACGGACGTGTCACGTACAGCGGCCCATGTCGCGACCGCTGCAAGGCAGGCTGATGGCGTCGCCTTGAGTGCGACATTGGCCTGGCTGGAACGGGGTTTTGACATTGCCGTCACCGAAATCTGGACGTTTCGAGACCGTCACCCAATTTAACTGGTCCTTGCGACTACCTGTTGGTGGGGTACTCTGACACAATAACAATTGTGGAAGATACTTTATGACCCTTGCTTTTGCCGACACCGATACGGACGCGATTGACCTTTTTGTCATTTCCAGTGATGACCTGGATCAAATTCCGCAGGGCGCGCAAGCGTGGGCGCAGGCACAAGGTTTCACGGGCCAACTTGGGCGGTGCATAACCGTTCCGTCGGCAGAGGGGGCCATTTCCTGTGCGCTTGTTGGGTATGGCACGGCTGCATCGCGGTCGCGTGGGCGGTTTCATATCGGGGTTGCAGCGCGCAAACTGCCGCATGGAATCTACCAGATTGTGTCTGATCTGCCTGCGGTCGACATGGAAGAGGCCGCACTTGGTTGGCTGCTCGAAACCTACCGTTTCGACTATTACATCAGCCCGTCTGCGCCTGCCGCAATGCTGGTTGCACCAAAGGGCGTTGACGCCGTCAGCCTTGCGATAATCGCCGCCGGAGAGGCAATGACTCGCGATCTGATCAACACTCCCGCGTCTGACATGGGGCCATATGAGCTGGAAGAAGCGTTCCGCGCGTTGGCTAAAGATCACGACGCAGAGGTGAATGTTATTTTAGGCGACGATTTGCTGTCTGCCAATTTCCCAATGATCCACACCGTTGGCCGCGCATCCACGCGCGCGCCACGTCTGCTCGATATGCGGTGGGGAACGACGGGGCCAAAGCTGACTTTGGTCGGCAAGGGCGTGTGTTTCGACACCGGTGGCTTGAATATTAAGCCTGGCGGATCGATGGGTTTGATGAAAAAGGATATGGGCGGTGCGGCCACCGTAATGGGCCTCGCACATATGATAATGGGTCTGGGGCTGCCGTTACAGCTGCGTGTGCTGGTGCCTGCCGTGGAAAACGGCATTGATGGCAACGCGTTCCGCCCGCAAGACATTTTGACCAGCCGTAAGGGTTTGACAGTTGAGATAAACAACACGGATGCCGAAGGTCGTTTGGTGCTGGCCGATGCTCTGACGCTATCCGACGAAGATGAACCTGATCTGGTGATTTCGATGGCGACGCTGACAGGTGCTGCACGTGTCGCCGTTGGTCCTGATATCTCGCCATTCTTTACCGACAATGATGCACATGCAAACGCGCTTGCCAAAGCCGCGAACCTAGTCGCTGATCCGGTCTGGCGTCTGCCATTTCATACTCCTTACGAGGCGATGATCGAGCCGGGGATTGCTGATTTGGATAATGCGCCAAAAGGTGGATTCGCAGGCTGCATAACAGCGGCCTTGTTCCTGCGCCGTTTTGTCGAAAGCCCTTATATGCATTTTGATGTCTACGGTTGGAACCCGTCAGCAGCCCCCGCACGGCCCAAAGGTGGGGTTGGCATGGGCGCGCGCGCTGTCCTTGCCGCGTTGCCAGAATTGTTGGATCTATGACAGATAGCCGCCTGATTGCTGCGAATAGGCGGGTCGCTGCCGTAAATTTGCGCGGGCAAGTGCAGGCCGAAGAATTTGTAGATGGTGTTCAGATGTCGGTGTTGCCTCCCGTGGTGGATTTAAAATCTGCGCCAAACGGGACACGCGAACGCCAGCTCTTGCGCGGTGCCACTGTCGCCGTATTTGAAGACCGCGACGGATGGGCATTTATCCAAGGGGTAGATGGTTATGTCGGCTATGTGCGTACCGAAACATTGGGTGCGCAGATCACGCCCACCCATATGGTAGGCACTCCCGCGACGCATGCATATCTTGAAGAGACGTTTAAGTCCGCTGACCTGATGGGCCTGCCATTTGGGGCGCGTGTCACTGTTCTTGATGAACGACGCAAGTTTTTCGAGACTGACGTCGGCTTTATCCCAAAATCACATTTGCGTCCGGTTGACCGGCTTTTCAGCGATCCGGTGACAATTGCGCAGATGCATTTTGGGGTGCCCTATCTATGGGGTGGAAATTCCACCTATGGAATTGACTGCTCTGGGCTTGTGGCGGCTGGACTGTCGGCCTGCGGTATCGCATGTCCAGCTGATAGCGACCAACAATGTGATGCACTTGGTGCTGACATTGGCGGCGATTTGCAGCGCGGTGATCTAATTTTCTGGCACGGCCACGTCGGATTGATGGTGGATGAGGCAACGATCATTCACGCCAACGCGCATCATATGGCGACGGCGTATGAGCCGATCAAAAACGCCATTTTGCGTATCAAGGCCCAAGGTGACGGGGACGTGACGGCCCGCAAACGGCTTTAGTCGACGACGCGGATCAACTTGCGTTCAAGAACGCGCAACACTTGCTTTAGGTCGTTGCCGCGTTTCAAAATCTGCCCATCAACTCCGATGACCGCATATTGGCCTTGGCGCAGGCGCAGCTTAGGGCGTTTTTCAACGCGGTAAATCGGGTTTTCTGCCGTGCGTTTGAACACTGAAAACACAGCCACTTCGCACAAGAACGACAGCCCATAATCACGCCATTCGCCTGCGGCGACCATGCTGCCATAAAGGCCCATCAGCAAATTGAGCTCCGTGCGATGAAAAGCTACTTGTTCTGGGGCAACTGGGTGAAACGGGATGGGTGGCTGCAAGGTCATAAGACAAGATTTGCGCTGAACGGGGGCAAATGCAAGGCGTCGCCGCAATCTTGCCTTAAAAGAACCACGCAGATGTCACCAAGTCTCCCTGATGTCGCCACAGCTTGGCGTTAAACATAACCCATAGCGACAAGGTTTCTGAAGGGGTTCGTTATAGCCCCCACCCAGTGTTCCCTTTCAGGACCTTTCGCTTATCCCCCCAATTAGCCACAACTAATTTTGTTGATCCGGTTCGCCGTGTCGATATGGAAATTCATTCGCTCGGGTCGATAATCTTGGGTGACAATTGAGTTTGGGGGAATTATGCGGACTTGACCTAAGATTAGCACTTTTTCCAAGGCGGTTGCGTCCTGTTTCAGCAAAGTATGATACCGGACAGCCCGACAGGTATCATCAAGACCGGTCGGTAGACTCTGCCCAATTGGATCTTTTGCGATTTGGGACGATGCGGTTGTGCAGGCCGCAAGGGCGAGAAGGACAATTAGTTTTTTCATGATATTAGTAATGCGCGGTCAACGAGGTGCTTGGCAAGGTTACAAAACGCACCTTTGGTCCCCGCTCGCGCAAACTGCAGGTTGATAAGATCACCTATATCGCAGACCATGCATTAGATTTGATGAGGGACTGAATATATGATGCGTACAAGAGCCGCCGTAGCTGTCTCCGCTGGGAAACCGCTGGAGATCATGGAAGTAAACCTCGAGGGTCCACGCGCTGGCGAGGTGCTGGTTGAGATCAAGGCGACAGGCCTTTGTCACACCGATGAATTTACCCGGTCTGGTGATGATCCCGAAGGTATTTTCCCTGCGATCTTGGGCCACGAGGGTGCAGGCATCGTGATTGAAATTGGTGAAGGTGTGACCAGCTTAGAAGTTGGCGATCATGTGATCCCGCTTTACACGCCGGAATGTCGTGAATGCGACTATTGCCTGAACCCAAAAACGAACCTTTGTCAGGCCATTCGGTCCACGCAAGGTGCGGGATTGTTGCCCGATGGGTCCACGCGTTTTTCCATGCTCGATGGAACTCCAATCCATCATTACATGGGCTGTTCGACGTTTGCGAACCATACGGTTGTGCCTGAAATCGCGCTTGCGAAAGTCCGCAAAGACGCCCCGTTTGATAAGATTTGTTATATCGGTTGTGGCGTCACCACGGGCATCGGTGCGGTGATTAACACTGCCAAAGTCGAAATTGGCAGCCGTGCGATTGTGTTTGGTTTGGGCGGTATCGGCTTGAACGTGATCCAAGGATTGCGCCTTGCGGGGGCGGATCAGATCGTTGGCGTCGATCTCAATGACGACAAGGAAACGATGAGCCGTCACTTTGGCATGACCGACTTTGTGAACCCGTCCAAGGTTGTGGGTGATCTGGTTGCCCATCTGGTAGAGCTGACTGGCGGTGGTGCGGATTACACATTTGATGCCACGGGCAACGTCAGCGTTATGCGTACGGCGCTCGAAGCCGCTCACAAAGGTTGGGGCGAAAGCATCATTATCGGTGTGGCGCCCGCTGGCGCTGAAATTAGCACGCGGCCGTTCCAATTGGTTACGGGGCGCAGCTGGCGTGGGACGGCCTTTGGCGGCGCGTCTGGCCGCACGGATGTGCCGAAAATTGTCGACTGGTACATGGACGGCAAGATCGAGATCGACCCAATGATCACCCACAAGCTCAAGCTTGAAGACATCAACCATGGGTTCGAGCTGATGCACCAAGGGAAATCCATCCGCGCTGTTATCGAATTTTAAATACCCCAATACGTGAAAAATTGGCCCAGTCACCCGACTGGGCCTTTTGCGTTTTCAGGGACTTGTGTTTTTCGCATGATATACTAACTTAGAACTATTCTAAATTGGAAGTATGACCATGATCCCCGGTTTCGCCAATCGCCGTAAATTTCGTGACTTGTCTGAACAAGACATCCTCGCGCTTGCAATCTCATCCGAGGAAGACGACGCGCGAATTTACCGCAGCTACGCAGAGATGTTGCGGGCTGACTACCCAGCCAGTGCCGCAATTTTTGACGGTATGGCTATTGAGGAAGATGGTCACCGGCGGCAGCTAATCGATTTGCACGTTGTCCGCTTTGGTGATGTAATCCCTTTGATCCGGCGCGAACATGTGTCGGGGTTTTACGCCCGTCGCCCGGTTTGGTTGATCGAAAACCTAGGGCTAGACCGTATCCGTGATGAAGCCTCTCAAATGGAGCGCGACGCCGAACGGTTTTATACCATTGCCGCGACCCTGAGTGCCGATGCCACGACCCGCAAATTGCTTGGTGATCTTGCCGCTGCAGAAGCCAGCCATGCGGTGCGTGCCGATGATCTTGCAACTGCGCATTTGGGCGCTGACGCCAAAACATCCGAAGACTCCGCAGCCGAACGTCAGTTTCTTTTGACATGGGTGCAGCCAGGTTTGGCAGGTCTGATGGATGGATCCGTGTCGACCCTCGCCCCTATTTTCGCCGTCGCCTTTGCGACCCAAGATACATGGACCACATTCCTTGTTGGATTGGCTGCGTCCGTGGGTGCAGGTATTTCGATGGGTTTTACTGAGGCTGCGTCAGATGACGGTCAAATCTCTGGTCGTGGATCGCCGATTAAACGCGGGATTGCCGCAGGCGTAATGACCACCTTGGGTGGTTTGGGCCATGCGCTTCCCTATTTGATCGTGGATTTTTGGACGGCTACCACTATCGCGCTGATTGTTGTGTTTGTTGAACTATGGGCGATTGCGTGGATTCAAAACCGGTACATGCAAACCCCGTTTTTACGCGCTGCATTTCAGGTCGTCGTGGGCGGTGCATTGGTGTTCGCAGCGGGCGCAATTATTGGGTCTGGCTAGATGGTACAAACCATCGTCGCAGAAGACCTGAACCCAAAAATAAACCGCAATGGTCCCAGATGATGCGTGTCAATAACGATAAACCCTGACCGTTCATAAAGTGCGCGCGCCCTTGGGTTGGTATCAATCACGTCAAGGCGGACATGTGTGTAGTCGCGCGTTTTTGCCTCGATCATGATGGCCTGCAGCAGTGCTGTGCCAACGCCTTGGCCGCGCGCGCTGGGTGCCACAAAAATACCATCCATCAGAAAGCGGTCGTTTTCTGTGTCGCGTTCTAGCAAGCTTAATAATCCGGCGCGCCATGTAGCCCCAAAGACACCGTAAACATGCGCCAAATTGCGGAATGTCCCGCCGACCAATGCGCCTTTGTGCGTCTTGAAACCCACGACACCAAGCAATTGGCCAGCATCATCGTGCGCACAAATGGCATGTGATCCGTCAAGTACGGATTCAATGAATGCGAGCGCTTTGGCCTTTGGGCGCATCACGCGTCCCAATTTCGCACCGAATGCCTCCCAATAAAGCGCAGTAACTGCCGCTTGATCATGGTGGGCAATGCCGTTGCGAATAATCAAAGACCGAAACTCTCGAATGGGATGTATCTGACAAAATCGCCGTGGTTGATCGCTTGTGCTTCGTCGCCCAACTCGACCAACCCGCTTGCCCACGACAGCCCTGAAACGCGCCCTGATCCTTCGGATCCAAATGCAACGACTTGTCCTTCCTCAATACGCGCGCGTATATATTCGCGGCGACCAGCCTTTTTGGTTTTTGAGAACGCGGCAGGCACTGGGTAACCGACAGGATCGGACCATTCGCCGCCTGCCAGAACCGAAAGGGCAGGGCGCGCAAAAACCAACGCGCAGACCATTGCGGCGACCGGATTTCCAGGAAGCCCAAACACTGGAACCCCGTCCCAAAGACCCAATGCCAAGGGTCGTCCCGGTTTCATCGCAACCCGCCAAAGCGCGAGGCTGCCTGTGTCTTGCAACAGGGCCGAGATGTGGTCTTCGTCGCCTGCAGACGCGCCGCCGGAGGTTAGGATCACGTCACAGCGCTTGGCTGCGTCGTTCAGGATTGTACGCAGCTCGTCGCGATTATCAGGACCACATCCGAGGTCGATGACCTTGTGTCCCCACTTTCGGGCAACGGCGCAAAGCATGGGTCGGTTTGCGTCATAAATTTGATCTATGCGGGCGGATTGACCCGCTTGCGCCAGCTCATCACCGGTGGATAAAATACCCACCCGCAACTTGCGCCTAACAGTGACACTGCCAATACCTGCGGCTGCCATGGTGGCCAAATCTGCAGCGGTTAGCGTCCGGCCCGATGTTAGTACGATTTGTCCCGCGGTCATATCCTCGCCGGCCTCGCGCGCGTTTGCGCCGGATTTCAGCGGTCCATGAAACAGAATTTTGGCGCGATCGGTGGTGACGTCTTCTTGCAAGATAACAGTGTCGGTTCCGCGCGGCATGGCTGCACCTGTCAGGATGCGAATGGCATGACCGTTGGGCACCTGTGACGTATAAGGGGTTCCTGCCGCTGCGCGACCATCAACTAACGGCACCGCATGCGCACCTTGACCAATTGGCCCCGCAAAAGCATAGCCGTCCACGGCCGAATTCGGCGCTGGCGGATGAGCACGTTTTGCAGTCACGTCAGCCGCCAAAATATGACCAGCGGCGCGTGTGATTTCGATCTTTTTCGAAGAGGTCACTGGTGACAGCTTGTCTTGCAAATGTGTAAGGGCCTCGGACACGGGGGTCCAATGAGCGCCTTGTGGCATCGCGAAAC
>Ga0209712_10004793_pt1 | contig 10690 bp, 10 predicted proteins | sample ArcOceMetagenome_FD_187443 | JGI IMG/M metagenome (GOLD analysis project Ga0209712, IMG submission 187443) | Marine eukaryotic phytoplankton communities from Arctic Ocean - Arctic Ocean - Greenland ARC118M Metagenome (SPAdes) (version 2) | ecosystem: Environmental > Aquatic > Marine > Oceanic...
ATAGGGCTATGATGGCCATGACCAAACCTCTCATCTTCATTAATACCACTTCTAGCCTATAATTCATGGCCACTGCGCTATTTCAAATACGAAGATAGCGCTTAATGACCTTAGGGTTTTACATCAGTGACTGAATCAGTCAACGATGTTCGGGGTTACTACTGTTGAGACGTCTTTTTTTAAGACAACTACTCCTGCAAGCTTTATGTTGGTAAAAGCTGCAGTTCGCTTTGGCTTTCTCTTTACCAAAAGCCCGCTGTTCCTGTTGATTTTCTTTCCAAACTAACGGATCTCCAGTTAAAAAATCAAGGCATTGATAAACTAACCACACATTATATGGAATATTTTTCTGGCGATTTTTGCTCAAAACTAAACGCTGAATTAAAGTCGCAGTTTGGAAAAAAAATACCTCATCAAACGAGCCTAGCGGGATCGAACCGCTGACCTCAACACTGCCAGTGTTGCGCGTACACGTCATAAGTCGTTGATTTTTAAATAGAAAAAGGTAAGGCGTAGAGTTACAAAACACCAATAAGCAGTTCTTATAAACACCCCTTATAAATCATGGCCATCGCAAGGATGACTAGATCACAATCCTTTAGCGTCCTTGCCGAGTGCGTCGCGATGAATAATTAGGAATCCCTAGGAATTGCAGCTTTGCATAAGCTGTCAGTTCTGCCCCTTTATTGGATTACTCAGTGCCCTCAAGCAATAACTAGGGGTCATGGCAGCGATAGCATGACATGATCACAGGGGTTTTACCCCGATTTCCCGGAAATGAAAACGACGAATTACACAGACTAATGCCACGTTTATCACTCCAAATACTTCTGCATATGAACTGCAGGTGTAATCCCCAGACACAGACTACAGCACGGACGAATAAAGCCCCTAGCCTTCAAAACAAGGTTCCAAAACTCTGAAACGCAGATCCCGGATCCGTACTGTCGAATCGGGGAAAGCCCCCTTTTTCAGGCAAGGGTAACTACCTAGATGATGCGCAAACTTATTGACAATTTCCAAAAATATACTATTTTTCTTCACTTAGGGGGAATTAAATAGCTGTAAATATCATGTTGAATAATAGCATGCAGACCTCTTAAAACAACCTGGTAATGCCAACGCCATCCGTTAAGTTGATCAGCAAATCTTATTGCTATTCATAAGATAATACAACTTGTATTTATAAGACAGCTCGTCCACTCTTTAATAATTACTGAAAGTAGTAAAGTACAACAGATTTATTAATCTGTGCTAAGAATAGAGAGAGGACTTTAGTGGATTTTTTTTCTTATATATTAGATCTTGATGTTCTCTTTCGGATAATAACAACAGCAGTCATAGTTATAATCGTAACAACCTCTGTTGGAACATTTGGGCCAGTCGTTGGCGGATTACTGGCTGGGCTACCCATTGCTTTGGGGCCTGGTTTTTATTTTCTTATAAACAAAGTTTCGATAGACTTTCTTGCTCAAACAGCCACGTTCTCTTTGCTGGCTCTGAGTGCCACGCAGGCCTTTCTACTAACTTACATCATGACAGCAAGGTATGGATTTCAGATCATATCTCTTCCAACTTCTATTTCGGTTTGGGTGCTTTTTCTTGCGGGCTCAAAGCAACTTCCCATCACCATACTATCTGCATCTTTACTTTTTGCTTGCATGACATGTGGGACTTATCTAATAGGGAGCCGTTTTGTGACATCAAAATCCCAAGTGCGAAAAAAAGATGGGTTTTGGATACTTGTTTTTCGTGCTTGCATGGGCGGCGTTATAGTGGCCATCGTCACGATAACCGCTCCTTTATTGGGTGGGGAATACACTGGAATGTTACTTGCCTTTCCAATTTTCTATGCATTACTGTCAATTACTATTCACAAGCAATATGGCACAGCAACAGTCATCCATGTGCTCCACTCTGCACTATTGGGGACCGTAGGGCTTGCCATATTCTGCGCCACGTTTGCAGTTTTCTTGCAAAGTATTACCGCAATTTCAGCATTTTTTATCAGTCTTGTTACATCTCTAGCAGCCACTGGTTGTATGATGCTTGGTGCCACAACTAAACCGAAATAATAGACATTTGAGCAGCGCATTACTATTCAGTTCACATATTCCTAATTATAAGTCCGAATCCTCATGGGCTTCAAAGCGTACTGCAGTGCAGTCAAGCAGATCGCCAAATTTATTTGCATCATAGTGATACGAGTGTCTTCACCCTGCTTAAAGTTTGATTGTAGTTCTGTCATACACCCTAGAAACCGTGCTCGGAAAACCTTTAATTGGCAAGGATATTCGTGTGCGATTAGAGAAAATTAAGGCCAAGTTGGGCTGAGTTATCAATAGTACAAGCTTCACTTCCTGGCTAATATTCTGCGGCTGGTCTATCTAGGGTGATCACCAAATGTTATCGATATCAATAAATTAATACAGGTTGTACTTTTTACATAAGACCTGCATTCTCTTAAACTGCATTGTTTAAAAGACGATGCTACTCAAAAACAGAAAATCCGCAAGGAAGACTATTATGAATAAACTAAAATTTGGTATTTTAGCTGTGAGTGTTGCTTTGACTAGCTCTGTAGTCACCGCTGGCCAGGAATTGTCCGTGGTTGGGAGTTGGAGTGGTTTACCACTACATAAGTTGTATGAAAACCCCTTTTGGACCGTAAAAATGCCAGCAGCGAGCGGTGGAGAAATTACTGCCAATCTAACCACACATGATCAAATGGGTATTAAAGGTGGTGACGTTTTCAGGATGTTAGGAGACGGTGTTTTCGATGTCGGCATGACCGTTGCTGATTATGCTGTGTCAGACACGCCTGCCTTGGAAGGTCTAGACGTTCCCCTAATTGCTATGGATGCGTCCTCAGCGAAAGCGATGATTGATGCAGCCCGTCCTTGGGTAGACGACATTTACAAAGATGTGTTCAATTCAAAAGTTCTTGGGATTGCTCCTTACCCACCCCAAGTTGTTTTTTGCAATGCTGATATTAGTTCGCTCACTGACCTTAAAGGTAAGAAAATCCGTGCCTCTGGTCGGATGACTGGCAAGTTGCTTGAAGCCTTGGGTGCAGAAGCAGTAAACGTTAGCTTTGGCGAAGTGCCAGGAGCTCTGCAGAAAGGGTTGGTGGATTGCGCAGTGACAGGAGCTGGTTCTGGTTATAGTTCTGGCTGGTGGGAAGTTTCTACCCATCTAATGCCTATTCCCCTCGGTGGTTGGGACCCTGTGGTTACAGCAATCAATCTAGACAAATGGAATTCCCTGAGTGCAGACGAGCAAGACCTGATCGAAACCAGCGTGAAGTCTGGCTTGGAAGCTCCAGCATGGGCGACTGCTGAAAATGCATTGGCAACTGATGTGGCCTGCCTAACTGGAATCGGTGAGTGCCCAGGGGAAAAGCACAATATGATACTTGTGCCAGTTTCAGACGCAGATTTGGAAACAGCACGTGATGCTTTGATTTCAAAAGTTCTGCCAGACTGGGCTGATCGTGCTGGTGGGAATTGGGCTGAGCGCTGGAATAATACCGTGGGCCAAGTTACAGGCATTCAAATCCCTAGTAACTAATTAGGTAACTACAGGTGCAAAAAATTGTTTCTTGGCTAAAAAGCTTTAATGAATGGTTGGCTATCGCGGCGGGCTCACTTCTTTTGGGAAGTGTTCTCGTCACTTTATTCGACATCATAGTACGCCAGTTTTGGGTTAGTCTGGGTGGCACCGATGAACTTTCTGGCTACGCAATGGCCATTTCAACTAGCTGGGGAATTAGCTATGCACTAACTTGCATGGCGCATGTCCGCATTGATTTGCTACGTGCGCGACGCGCTTCAAAGGGTCAAGCCATGTTTGATATCATTGCAGTTCTGGCGCTTGCCAGTACCTCAATCGTTGTCGCCTATGGGGCTTGGCCTGTTTTAGCAAGAGCCATAAAATATGGATCGGCAGCAAACACTACCCTAGAAACACCGCTGTGGATTCCTCAATCACTATGGATGATGGGATGGATATGGTTTGCAGCCTCTGCTTTGATCATGGCAGCTGCGAGTCTGTTAGCATTTTTTTCAGGCAGGTTCGAACAGGTCAACAGCATTGTAGGTGTTGGGGGTGAACGATGATATTTTTTACATCTGCAGGCCTTTTGATTCTACTGTCATTGTCGATACCTGTGGGTATTGTTCTATTTCTACTGGCCTTTGGGATTGATATATTCTTCAGCCCGTTTCCACTTATGAGAGGATTGGGTCAAGTAGTCTGGTCTTCCTCCAATAGTGGAACCCTAATCGCCATTCCATTTTTTGTTTTACTGGGTGAAATCCTCGTCCGCAGCGGCATAGCAAGGCGCACTTATTCAGCACTTGAGGCATGGGTGTCTTGGCTTCCTGGAGGGTTGATTCATGCAAACATTGCCACTGCGACGCTTTTTTCTGCAACATCTGGTTCTTCCGTTGCCACGGCCGCAACAGTCGCCTCAGTTGCCATGCCTCAAGCTGAAAAGTTGGGATATGATCCACGACTATTCTCAGGGGCTATTGCAGCCGGTGGAACATTGGGAATTATGATTCCTCCCTCAATCAATTTGATCGTTTATGGGTTTTTAACTGAGACATCAATCCCACAACTTTTTCTTGCAGGCCTAGTTCCAGGGTTATTACTGGCTCTGCTCTTCATGTGTGTGACGGTAATTATTTGCCTGATCAAACCTTCTTTAGGTGGTCCAGGTGTAAATGCTGACTGGAGTCGCCGACTGACAAGCCTAATTGATTTAGTGCCTTTACTCACACTTTTTGGGGTTATTGTTGGAACTATATATGCTGGCTGGGCGACACCTACCGAGGCAGCAGCCGTAGGCGTTGCGATGGCCTTTGCGATTGCTGCCGCCCACAGTTCACTCTCTCGAGAAATGCTGCTAGCAAGCTTAAAGGGCACTGTGCGCACTAGCGCAATGATTATGTTGGTGGTAATCGGCGCTTATGTCCTGAATTTTGTACTTACAGCCGCAGGGGTAAGCAGGGCTTTGCAAATGTTTCTTCAAAATTTGGGTTTTGGAGCACTGGCAACGCTGATGGTGATCGTCTTAATTTATATTATCTTGGGATTTTTCATAGAAACGCTGTCGTTGATGGTGGCAACAATTCCCATCGTTGTACCGATTATTGTTGAGCTAGGCTACGACAAGGTTTGGTTCGGTATTCTAATGATCATCCTCGTTGAAATGGCTTTGATCACCCCACCTGTTGGATTAAATCTCTATGTGGTTCAGGGCGCACGCAGGTCAGGGTCGTTTTCAGATGTCATTGTGGGGGTGATTCCTTATGCTTTAGCCATGCTAGTGATGGTCGGACTATTAATTATCTTCCCTATCATAGCCCTCTACCTACCCACTCATTTATAGGAAATCTAAATATGGAATTTAAACACTCTGATAAACCAATTGTGGTGGACATAAACCGTGTCTTTATCGCTGGCTGGACCGGCCGTGATGAAGCAGCAGTTAATCACCACATTCAAGAACTTTCAGAACTTGGAATTTCGCCTCCTTCAACTGTGCCACTATATTATCGGGTGTCTCGTGCAGTTCTTACACAAGCAGGTAAAATTGACGTATTAGGACACGCTACATCAGGAGAAGTAGAGCCATTTCTGGTTCAGGCAGATGGTGAGATTTGGATTGGGTTGGCATCTGATCATACAGATCGCGACCTCGAAGCTCATTCTGTTGCAGCATCAAAGCAAGCTTGCCTTAAACCAATTACCAGCGAAGTTTGGCGTTATAGTGATATAGAGAGCCATCTGGATCAGCTCATATTGCAGTGTACGATCGAAGAAAACGGTGTGCAAACAATCTATCAAGACGGAACCCTGTCGGCCATACGTCCACTGGCAGAGTTAATTAATGCGTCTGGGTTCACAGATGGGGATGCTTTGCTTTGTGGAACCCTTTCAGCAATTGGTGGCGTTCGGCCAGCCCAGTATTATACTATGTCCCTAACAGATCCCATTTTAAATCGACAAATGGAGCTTTGCTATAGTGTCGAAGTTTTACCTATTGTTCTATAAGACCTCGTTTTACGAAACCACAAATACTCCTCCAAAACGGCTGGCAATATGACTTTGGACCAATTAAAAACGTTCCTCTGGGTCTCTCGACTTCGTGGTGTGCGCAAAGCTGCGATTGAGATGAACCTATCCCAACCCGCAGTTTCTGGGCGCATTGCGGCTTTGGAGCAGTCTTTAGGTGTCACGCTTTTTGACCGGAACAGCACAGGGCTTGAGCTCACCAAGCGCGGGATTTTACTAAGAGAACATGCCGAGAGGATTGCGGATATTGTCGAGTGTATCAAAGGCGAAGTCATGCCCTTCGAAAGTGTAGATAGTTTGCTTCGTCTCGGTGTTGCTGAAACGATCGTTCAGCTCTGGCTGCCTGCGTTTGTATCTGAGCTTTATCAGACATACCCGAACATAAAGATCGAAATTACTGTTGATTTGAGTATAAACTTAGAACAACAGTTAATAGCTAGATCACTCGATCTAGCTATTTTAATGGGCCCAATTTCTGACTTTTCAATCGATAACACCGTATTGCCACCAGTTGATTTGACTTGGTTTTGTGCTCCCGGCAGGCAAGATTCTGACCTTAATTCTATGCCTATTTTATCCTATTCTAGAAACTCACGACCGTATCTAGAATTACGGCGTGAAATGACTAATCGCTATGGTAATGATTTTAAAATTTTTTCATCGATATCTGTCACAGCTGGATTAGAATTGGTTGCATCCGGCATGGGGGTTGGAATATTTCCCCGACAGCTCGGTATGAATTTAGTCGCAGAAGGAAGAATTGTTGAATTTGACCCTGGCTGGGTACTTGACCCCTTAATTTTCACGGCCTCGCATCTGGGCGATCCACGAAGTGAACTTTGCGCCCAAGCTGCCGCACTGGCAGTTAAAGTTGCGAGAAAATCGAATAGGAAATAAGACAAATGTACACTACCGTTCCTTGGTCTATAGAAACAGCAACTAATCGAATCAAGACCCTTAAGAAACGCTTGACCGTGGATGCACCTGAGTTAAAAAACGTATTCACGCAAACTTTTTTTTCAACTGTAGATTCGCAAGTAATAGCTGCACAAAAAGTCCTTGATAGCCCGCTTAAAGGGGCATTGGTGTCAGTAAAAGATCTGTTTGATGTCGCGGGCTTTGTCACCAAAGCAGGCACCCAAGTCATGGCACAAGATTGCACCGCGTCCAAAGATGCTCAGGTCGTTGAAATCCTAAGAAATGCAGGTGTGATCTTTGTCGGCCATACTAATATGACAGAACTCGCGTATTCTGGACTTGGTTTAAATCCTCATTATGGAACACCTGATAACGCAATTTTAACAGGCTGTATTCCTGGTGGCTCGAGTGCTGGTGCAGCCATATCAATTGCCTGTAACGCTGCGGATATCGCGATTGGCACAGATACTGGCGGATCCTTGCGCATTCCTGCTGCTTTTAATGGCATTGTCGGCTTCAAACCGACCCAAGGTGCTGTATCCCGAAAGGGCTGCAAACCACTCTCTACAAGCCTCGACAGTGTTGGGCCAATGGCAAAAACCGTTTCAAACTGCCGTTTAGCCTATCAGGCACTAGCCAAAGAACGCAATATCAAAGGCAGCACTGTAGACCCTACATTTATTATCCCTAGTAACTATGGAATGGCTGATCTTGAGCCTACGGTGCAGCAAGCATTTGATGCTGCCATTGATAAAATGTTGAAGGCTGGATATCGCGTGGATGTAAAGGCTGTGAATGCATTGGAAGGCTTAAAAAAATTAGCTATTTGGCACTTTTCGGCTGTTGAATCACGCGCAGAATATGAAGACTTATATAAATTCAAGCGAACTCAATTAGATACAAGAGTAGCCAGCCGAATGGCGAGAGCTGATGAGGTTTCAGCTATTTCTTATTGTCAAACATTGTCTACTAGAGAACAGTTGATTGCTCAGTATAAAGCAGAAATGGGCAATAAAATCCTTTTACTTCCCACGGTGCCGATACTACCGCCGAAGCTTTCAATTTTCAGTGATGATGATATTTATAATCAAATTAATTTGCAAGTTTTGCGTAATCCCTCGATCGCGAACACGATGGACGGATGCAGTATTTCACTGCCGTTTATACATAAGCATAACACCATTGGCGTTATGCTCACTGCGACAGCCTATCACGACCAAAGCTTATTAGAACTGGCACAAGAGTGCGAACTTCTTTTTTCATAGGCAGTTTATGAGGCACTGTTGGGTTAGAACGAAACTAAGTATATTAATTCTCGCAACCGCTAAGGGAAGGGGTTAGGTATAAAAAAGCCCATAAACCATTATTAAAATGCTTTAAGGACCTTAATGCTTCGAACTTCCCAGACACTAGGCCATTAAAGGTTACTGGCTATTTGATCGCAGGAACTTTTGGCATCACAAAACAGCATTTTGGTATTGTCCATAAAGAACAAAGTATTCTGCACGCCCGCATAGCCTGATGCCATACTGCGTTTAAGTACCACCACGCTTTTAGCATGCCATACTTCCACCAGCAATGGGGCTACCTGGCTTTTTAGCGGCCGGATTAACGGTATCATTGGCGCCTATCACTAGCACCACATCGATGTTGGTAAAGTCGTCATTAATTTCGTCCATCTCCAAAACGATGTCATAAGACACTTTAGCTTCTGCCAACAATACGTTCATATGGCCTGGCAAACGGCCAGCCACTGGGTGAATTCCGAAGCGTACGTTAACACCCTGAGCTCGCAGTTTCTGGGTGATGTCTTGCACTTGGTATTGCGCTTGTGCTACTGCCATCTGAAGCGACCAAAAAGGTTCATCCAATCTAAAAAAATGCCTCTGTCATACCTGAATAGTGAATAGTGAATAGTGAATAGTGAGATAACCATGCTAAACCACCAATCAAACTAATCAAACTAATCATCTTAGTGGATCACTTTTGGTTATTAGAGATGCAAGAATTTAAAATGAATGTTGAATCCAATAGCAGCTAAAAACACTGCGCTACTGCTGAACTAATTGTTATCAATTCAAGCTTAGATTGGGTACACTTTTAATCTCTTTTAGTTATTTAATGAGAGCTGTTTTTCAATAAATATCTGAACGCTCATATTGAACTGGCCAGTCGACATTTTCCGTTTTTAGGTGCTTTGCCGCACGAAGCGGCCAGACAGGATCAGCCAGGAGTGAACGGCCAAGAATAATGAGATCAGCGTCCCCATTAGCCAATATGGCTTCAGCATGATCTGGTGCACTAATCAAACCCACCGCACCGGTAGCCATGCCAGTTTTTAGCCGTATAGTGGAGGCGAATGGCACCTGATAACCAGGATGAATAGGGATTTTTTGTCGTGGATCATTGCCTCCTGATGAGCAATCAATCAGGTCAACATCTCCACGATCTTTTAATATTTTTGCCAAAGCAACACTATCATCAACCGTCCACCCTCCTTCGACCCAATCGGTCACTGATAGACGAATAAATAATGGCAACTCATCGGGCCATTCACTCCTAACTGCATCGATACTCTCTAGAAGAAATCGAGTACGATTAACGAAGTCACCACCGTATTGGTCCTGTCTCAAATTACTCAGGGGAGAAAGGAATTGGTGAATAAGATAACCATGAGCTGCATGTAGTTCCAACACACGAAAGCCTGCTTTACGTGCACGACTAGTTGCTGCAGCAAGGGATAAAAGCTGCTCGGCGATACCCAACTGATCTAGTTGAGCAGGCTTGCTCCAGTCATGAGAATAGGACGTTTTTGACGGTGCAATAGTGTCCCAGCCACCAGCCCCTATAGGCACAGGGGATGAACCTTCCCAGGGTCGTCCAACAGATGCTTTGCGCCCTGCATGGCCCAGTTGAATGCCAGGAACCGCCCCTTGAGAACTTATAAATGCAGCAATTCTAGACAATGCATCGCCTTGTTGATCTGTCCATAGACCAAGACAATATGGAGTTATTCTTCCTCGTGGTTCTGTATGAACCGCTTCAGTAAACACTAAACCTGCGCCACCTGCTGCGCGAGCCGCAAGGTGAGCAAAATGCCAATCATTAGCCAAACCATCTTGTGCAGAGTACTGGCACATTGGGGATAGCATAATTCGGTTTCGTGCAGTAACTCCACGAAACGTTACCGGACGAAACAGGTGGGGGTCGGGATCACGCCTTAAAACTCTTCTTGAACTTTCACCAGTCAAACGTGAGTCTGTTTTAATATCTTCAGCCATAGTGGCATGCTCCTTAAGCAATATATAACGGAATAACACACTACAAAAATTAAACATGCAGTTTTCTCATCAAGCATAGATTATTTCTGCATCGCTTATGCAAGGATGATTTCTGCATCGCTTATGCAAGGATGCGTGGAGTACTCCATAAAGACAAGCTGTATTATCTTATGAATAGTGACAATATTTAGTGATCAGGTGGTCGGTAATCCTTAAACAGATTTTCCCTGAGTGCATTTTTGGCATAGACACAGTTCACATCCTGAGTTGTCGAATTGATGGATTTGGGTTGACCCTTGGTTTTCTCAAAATCGAGCACACTGGCTGTGCCATTAATGGTCTGAGCAATAGCATTGGTGCTGAACAGCAAAACTATGATGGCCAAAAGCGTACACTGCAATAAGGCTTTA
>Ga0209712_10004794_pt1 | contig 10689 bp, 12 predicted proteins | sample ArcOceMetagenome_FD_187443 | JGI IMG/M metagenome (GOLD analysis project Ga0209712, IMG submission 187443) | Marine eukaryotic phytoplankton communities from Arctic Ocean - Arctic Ocean - Greenland ARC118M Metagenome (SPAdes) (version 2) | ecosystem: Environmental > Aquatic > Marine > Oceanic...
ATCAAATTGAGTTACGTAAAGATTAGAGTCTTTAGCAGTAGCTACAGGAACAAAATTCGTAATGTCATCTGGGGTTATAATTACACCACAAGCGTGAGTCCCTACATTCCTTACAGAACCTTCAAGAATTCTTGCTTGAGTAATAGTTTCAGCTTCTAAATCATCCCCTTCAGATATATTTAAAAGTTGATTTACCTTATCTAAATCTTCAGGTCTGAACTCTCCCCTTAGTTTATTTGCATCTGTCTCAAATATTGTTTTTAATTTGGACATATTTGGAACTAGCTTAGCTAATCTATCCGCATCATTTAATGGCAAATCTAACACTCTTGCTGTATCTCTAATAGCAGATTTTGCTGCCATAGTACCATAGGTGATAATTTGAGCAACTTGAGTATCCCCATATTTATCTATCACATAATCCATTACTTTGCCTCTACCCTCATCATCAAAGTCAATATCAATATCAGGCATACTTACCCTGTCTGGATTTAAAAATCTTTCGAAAAGTAAATCGTATTTAATAGGGTCAATATTTGTTATCCATAAACAATATGCTACAACTGAACCAGCAGCTGATCCTCTTCCAGGACCTACGGACACATCCATATTTCTTGCTTCTCGTATAAAGTCTTCTACAATTAGAAAATAACCCGGATATCCGGTTTTTTCAATAGTAGCTAGCTCAAAATCAAGGCGCTCTATCAGTTCTTCTGTTAATTTCGAGTATCTTTTTTTAGCCCCTTCATAAGTTAAATGTCTTAAATAATTATTTTCACCTCGTTTACCTAAATCATCTAAATCATTAAAATCTTCAAATTCACTAGGAATTTCAAATTTAGGAAGCAAAACATCTCGTGCCAATGTATAAGCTTCTGTTTTATCAATAATTTCTTGGATATTAGTTATAGACTCAGAACAGTCTGCAAAAAGAGACTTCATTTCATCTGAAGATTTATAGTAATACTCATGGTTAGGTAATCCGTATCGAAAACCTCTTCCTCTACCTATTGGAGTTGATTGTTTTTCTCCATCTTTTACACACAGTAATATATCATGTGCATTTGCATCTTGTTTCTCGCTGTAATAATTATTATTTGTTGCAATTAATTTTACTTCATGATTTTTCGAAAACTTCTTAATTACCTCATTAACAACTTTTTCGTCTTCTTGATTATGGTTCATTATTTCAAGATAAAAATCACTTCCAAAATTATTTTTCCACCATACTAAAGACTCTTCTGCTTGTTTTTCACCTATATTAAGTATTTTACTTGGAATCTCTCCGTATAGATTTCCACTTAAAACAATAATATCTTTTTTATATTCTAAAATTAAATTTTTATCAATTCTAGGGACGTAGTAAAAACCTTTAGTATAGGCTATAGATGATAACTTAGCTAGGTTTTGATAACCATTTTTGTTTTTAGCCAATAGAACTATCTGATAGCCATAATCTTTATAAGACTTGTTTAAATGGTCTTCGCAAACAAAAAACTCACAACCAAGTATGGGTTTTATTGTTGATTTTTTTTGGTCACTTTCATCTTCTGAAAGTTCAGAATTGTCAATTACAATCTGTTCATTATATCTATTAACTTCATTAACAAATCTAAAAGACCCCATCATATTAGCATGATCAGTTAATGCAACGGCTGGCATGTTATGTTTTGAGGTGGTTTTTATCAACTCCTTAATACTTATGGTAGACTGAAGAACGGAGAATTGAGAATGATTATGTAGGTGGGCAAAATTTGAATTTAAAAGCTCTTTTGATACTTTGAAGTTAACCTGACCAGAACCTAGATTGTTCTTATTTGATTTTTCTAGCAATAAAGCTGATTTCTTTTTTAGATTAACATGATTAATTCCGATTGGCTGAATTAATGATGTGTTTTGTTTTTTAAAATCTAAAAAATATGTCCCTGTTTGTTCTAATTCTTGTAGAGAATAATTTTCAATTCTAATTAGTTCTAAAAAACATCTAGTAGTTGCTTCAACATCAGCTGTAGCATTATGTGCATCTGCAAATGATGTTGAAAATAAATAGGAGTGTAATTCAGTTAGAGTAGGGAACTTATATTTTCCACCCCTACCTCCTGGTATTTCACACAAAGTTGCAGTTTTCTCATAACAAGTGTCCAGGATTTTAGAAACTTCTAAATTATTTTTAACCTTTAGTCTATAAAACTCGCAACCCATTATATTTAAATCAAACTTAACGTTGTGACCAATAATAAATTTTGAATTTTTAACAGCTTCATTAAATTGAGTTAAAACCTCAAGTAAATCGTGCCCATCTCTTTCAGCTAATTCTGTAGAAATTCCATGAATCTTTTGAGAATCATAAGGAATATTATATCCGTCTGGTTTAATTAAAAAATCCTTACTCTCAATGCAATTACCTAAATTATCGTGTATCTGCCAAGCTAATTGAACGCAGCGTGGCCAATTATTTATATCTGATATAGGGGCGTTCCATTTTTTAGGTAAACCTGTAGTTTCTGTATCAAATATTAAATACATTAATTAATCTGTTGTTTGAATTAAAGGTAGTCGGTAAAAAATTCCTTGAGAAACATTAACAGTTGACTGACCAGATGAGTCATATGCGTTAAAAGTAAAAGTTCCACTGATTTTAGAATCTTCTGTTATTTCATTAATAGATATTTCACCATCACTAAAATAAGCAATACTTGCAACTCCATCATTTATAAGTAGCTTCTCCAAGAATATTTTCTCTAAAGTCATAAACCCCAATATTAATTGAAGGAAACCTTAAGCTAATTGATGAATTAAATTCACTGCCTGTAATTATACCTTCACCTAATGCATTAGTTGTAACATTAAAATCTACTGCATCCCATGACTTAACACCATTAATAGTTGCTTGAAAAGCTGGAATTCTGTATTCAATTTCTGAAGTACAGCTCGAGATTATCATAAAAACGGACAATATATAAGCGAATTTTTTCATAAATATCAAATATTTATATAAAAGTAAAACAAAAAAACAAAAGATTTAATTAGAATTGGAAAATATTATTATATTTGCGCTCTCATTAATAACGGAGGTCGAGAACCCCATAAATTAATTATTATGCCAGTAAAAATTAGATTACAAAGACACGGTAAGAAAGGAAAACCTTACTATTGGATTGTTGCAGCCGACACTAGATCAAAAAGAGACGGTAAGTATTTAGAAAAATTAGGTAGTTACAACCCTAATATCAACCCACCATTAATTGAATTAAACATAGACAGTTCGGTAAAGTGGCTTCAAAATGGAGCTCAACCTACTGATACAGCTAGAAATATTTTATCATATAAAGGTGCTATGCTTAAACATCATTTGTTAGGTGGAGTATCTAAAGGGGCACTTACTACAGAAGAAGCTGAAGCAAAATTAACTACTTGGTTAGAAGAGAAAGGGTCTAAAATAGATTCAAAAATAAGTTCCCTTGAAAAGGAAGAAGCTAATGTAAAAGCTAAAGAATTAGAGGCAGAAAAATTAGTTAACAACGCTAGAGCTGAAGCTCAAGTAGCTGCTATTCAAGCTACTACTGAAGAAGCTCCTGTTGCTGAAGAAGCTCCTGTTGCTGAAGAAGCTCCTGCTGCTGAAGAAGCTCCTGTTGTTGAAGAAGCTCCTGCTGCTGAAGAAGCTCCTGCTGCTGAAGAAAAATAATATATTTCAAAAAACATTTAATACATTTACAACCTGTTAACTAAAATTAACAGGTTTTTTTATATGAAAGATTATTATTATTTAGGGAAAATTACTAAAAAGTATAGTTTTAAAGGTGAACTACTAATCAAAATTGATACTGATCAGACTGATATTTATAATAAAATTAAAACTTTATTTATTTATCATAACGATAAATTAAATACGTACAAAATTGAAATTATTAGAATTCACAAAGAAAATGTTCTAAGGGTAAAGTTTGAAGGAGTAAATTGCGAAAATGATACTGATATAATAATCAATTGTGATGTGTATTTACCTCTAAGCCACCTACCAATATTGACGGGTAATAAATTTTACTATCATGAGGTGATTAATTTTTTAATTGTAGATGAAAAGTTTGGAGAGCTTGGGAAAGTTATAAGTATAAGAGAGAACAATGCTCAAGATCTTTTTGTGATTAACAATACAAAAGGAGATGTGCTAATTCCAGTTCATGACGAATTTATAATAAAAGTTGATAGAGTAAAGTCAGAAATAATTGTAAAAACTCCGGAGGGCTTGATAGATTTATACATAAATTCATAAAAAAAAATTAACTTGCTTGTATATATATTCAATTATAAATGAATTTAAAATTTAAAATCAATTCAGATATAAGTAAAGCAGAGACTTTGCCTTCAAGCTTTTATAAGAACCCAGAATTATTTGAGCTAATTAAAGAAAATGTGTTTCTAAAAACTTGGCATTGGATTGGAGATGAGAATTTGATTAAAGAAACTAATTCACTCCACCCTTTTGTATTGTTAGAAGGTTATTTAGATGAGCCTTTATTATTATCTAAAGTATCTAATAATAACATTAGATGCTTGTCAAATGTCTGTACCCACAGAGGAAATTTATTAATTCTAGAAGATTGTAAGTCATCAAAAATCAGATGCATGTACCACGGAAGAAGGTTTAAAAATGATGGGGAATTTGAATTTATGCCTGATTTTGAAGAGACCAAAAATTTTCCACGAAAATGCGATAATCTTCAGAATTTTTCAATAAAAAATTGGAACAAGTTGCTTTTTGTTGGTTTAAATCCAATCGTTGATATTGAAGAGGTGATTAATACTATGAATAACAGAATTGGATTTTTGCCTCTAGACAAATCAAAGTTTGACCCTTCATTATCTCAAGATTTTAAAATAAATGCACACTGGGCTTTATATTGTGACAATTACTTAGAAGGCTTCCATGTACCATTTGTTCATAAAGATCTAAATGAAATATTAGATTATAATAGCTACGAAACTGAAATTTATAATAATTGCAATCTACAAATTGGATATAGTAATAAAAAAGAAGATTGCTTTGTTTTTCCAAAGAATCATATAGATTATGGTAAAAATATTGCAGCATATTACTTCTGGATATTTCCCAATATGATGTTTAATTTTTATCCCTGGGGCTTATCAATAAACATCGTTAAACCAGTTGATTTAAAATTGACAGAAATTGAATTCAGGTCTTATGTGTTCGATAAAACAAAACTAAATCAAGGGGCTGGTAGTAATTTAGAAAAAGTTGAAAAGGAAGATGAGTATGTGGTACAAAATGTTCAGAAAGGAATTAATTCACGCTTTTATAAATCTGGCAGATATTCAGCAACAAAAGAAAAAGGGGTTCACCATTTTCATCATTTATTGTCAGAATTATTAAATTCTTAGACTTAATAATAAATTTCTTTTTTTTATGACAAATACTATAAATTAACAAGCATTGTTTATTTTTGTATAACACAAAATATCATTCTATGAAACCAGATTTATTTGAAGCACCTGACTATTATAATTTAGATGAATTACTATCAGAAGAACATTTGTTAGTGCGTGATGCAGCAAGAGAATGGGTGAAAAGAGACGTTAGTCCAATAATTGAAGAATACGCACAGAATGCTGAGTTCCCTAAACAAATTGTAAGTGGTTTAGCAAATTATCGGAGCTTTTGGGCCTTATATACCAGAAGAATACGGTGGAGCTGGACTTGACTATATATCCTATGGTTTAATTATGCAAGAAATTGAAAGAGGTGATTCAGGCGTTAGGTCGACTGCCTCAGTTCAGTCCTCATTAGTTATGTTTCCAATATGGAAATATGGAAATGAAGAACAAAGAATGAAATTTTTACCAAAACTTGCCTCTGGCGAATGGATGGGCTGTTTTGGGTTAACTGAACCTGACCACGGATCTAATCCATCTGGGATGGTTACAAATTTTAAAGACAAAGGAGACCATTATTTGCTTAACGGAGCTAAAATGTGGATTTCAAACTCTCCAATTGCTCAGGTAGCAATTGTTTGGGCCAAAAATGAAGAAGGCAGAATACACGGGCTAATTGTTGAGAGAGGAATGGAAGGTTTTACAACACCAGAAACACACAATAAGTGGTCTCTAAGAGCAAGCTCTACGGGTGAATTAATTTTTGATAATGTAAAGGTCCCAAAGGAAAATATTTTACCAAATAAATCTGGACTTGGCGCTCCATTAGGCTGTTTAGATTCTGCAAGGTACGGAATTGCTTGGGGGGCAATTGGAGCCGCAATGGACTGTTATGATACGGCATTAAGGTACTCTAAAGAAAGGATACAATTCGGCAAACCAATAGGTGGCTTCCAATTACAACAAAAGAAATTAGCTGAAATGGTAACTGAAATCACTAAGGCTCAATTGTTAGCTTGGAGATTAGGTAATTTAAAAAATCAAGGAAAAGCTACAACTGCTCAAATCTCAATGGCAAAAAGAAATAATGTGGAAATGGCAATTAAAATTGCAAGAGATTCAAGGCAAATTTTAGGTGGTATGGGAATCTCAGGTGAATATTCTATAATGAGACACATGATGAATTTAGAAAGTGTTATAACGTATGAAGGGACGCATGATATTCATTTACTTATTACTGGATTAGATATTACAGGTTTAAATGCATTTAAATAAAACATATGACAGTTGAAAAAATCAACAATTCAATTCTACATTATAGAGAAGAATTACTAAATCATAATTTATATTCAAATATTAAAACAATCCAAGACTTAAGGACTTTTGTTCAAATTCATGTTTTTGCAGTATGGGATTTTATGTCATTATTAAAGTCTCTACAAAGAAAATTAACATGTACATCAACTCCTTGGTTGCCAAATAATAATTCCCAAACAGCATATTTAATTAATGAAATTGTTCTTGCTGAAGAAACAGATATTAATCAAATTGGCCAAAGAAAAAGTCATTACGAGCTATATTTAGAAGCTATCGAAAGTTTTGGAGCAGATACCAATGATATAGATCTATTCTTGAGTAAATTAAAGGATGAAGATATTTTTAACACAATTAATTCTTCAAAGATTCCAAAAGAGGTTAAAGATTTTTTAGAATTCACCTTTAAGATAATCGAAGAAGGAAAACCTCATAAAGTTGCAGCAGCTTTTACATTTGGTAGAGAAAATCTAATTCCGAGCATGTTTACAGCAATATTAAAAAACTTTCAACAGAATTTTCCTGAGCAAGATATTTCAAAATTGATTTACTACTTTGAAAGACATATTGAATTAGATGAAGATGAACATGGACCTATGGCTCTAGAAATGGTCGTAGAATTAGCAGAAAATGATCTAGAAAAATGGAAAGAAATTGAAGAAGTATCTGTAGAATCACTAAAAAAAAGGATTGAATTATGGAATTCAATTGAAAATATTATTGTAGACAAAAAAGTTTTAGTTTAAATGAAAATAATAATCACATATATTATTATTATTATTAGTGTATATAGTTGTGATTTTCAAGACGCAGAAGATATGGGTATTTTTCCAACTAATTACAAAATACTCTCCTTAGGAGATAGTTACACTATTGGTCAAAGTGTTTGCGATGAATGTAACTTTCCTGTTCAATTAAAAGATTCACTTCAAATCGAGTTAAGCATAGATACAGTAAATGTTGAAATTATTGCGGTTACAGGCTGGACAACAACTGCATTAATTAATAGTATTGACCCTGTAATTGAGAATGACAGTCCGGATAATATTTTTCAAAATAATGATATAGTTACCTTATTAATTGGGGTTAATAATCAGTACCAAAATAGACCATTCGAACTGTATGAAAGTGAATTTCCTGAGCTAGTAAATAAAGCCATAAGTCTAACAAAATCTCAAAGCAGTAACAACCTAATAGTTATATCAATACCAGATTACGCATATACCCCTTTTGGACAATCAGGACCTAATCCAAGTTTAACCAGTGAAGAGATTGACTTGTACAATAATTTTGCAGAAAATTATTGTATAGAAAATCAAATTAGTTTTATTAATATTACCGATATTACAAGGCTAGGATTAGTTAATCCTGGACTTGTTGCAAGTGATAATTTACATCCCTCTGAACTAGCTTATAAAAAATTTGTAGAAAGGATTTTTCCGGTTGCTCTAGAAAAATTATTAGATTAGCTCTCCGGTGCTATTTTTATTTTTAGATTATCTAAATCTATAGTGATTGGGATTTGACAAGCTAACCTACTATTAGATTGCAAATAAAGAGCTTCCGACAACATAGCTTCCTCATCGTTGGATTTAGGTATTATATTGTGTTGAGACTCAATATAACATTGGCAAGAAGCACACATATTCATACCTCCACATATTCCAATAGTGCCATCATTTTCAAGTTCATGAATTTTTATTAATTCCATTAAATTTATTGACATATCAGTCGGAGCTATCACATCATGTATAACACCTTCCCTATCAGTAATAACTATATTTATGTCATTTTCATTCACTATGAGATAGTTTTAATAACAGATTTTGGAGCTTTTTTATGTGATCCATCAAAACCTTCTACTCCAGAAACTGTAGTATATTTTAATAAGAATTTTTTATTTGGATTTAAGATCTTAAATGCAGATTGACACATTAAAGCAGCTTCATGGAATCCGCATAATATTAACTTAAGCTTCCCTGGATAGGTGTTGACATCTCCAATAGCATAAATTCCAGGAATGTTAGTTTGGTAATCTAATGAGTTATTTACTTTAATTGCGTTTTTTTCAATTTCCAAACCCCAATTAGAAATAGGGCCTAATTTAGGAGAAAGACCAAAAAGAGGGACAAAGTAATCTGTCTGAATATCAGTTTCAGAATTATCAGATGATTTTATTGTAATTGATTCTAAGTTAACTTTTCCATTTAGACTAACAACTTCTGCTGGAGTGATAATATTAATTTTATTCAAGTTTTTTAACTGCTGAACTTTATCTACTGAGTCTAGAGCACCTCTAAATTCACTTCTTCTATGAATTAAAGTAACTTCAGACGCAATTTCACTTAAAACAATTGTCCAGTCTAGTGCAGAATCACCTCCTCCAGCGATCACAACCTTTTTATCTCTAAATAAATTAGGCTCTTTAATAAAGTATTCTAGACCAAACCCTTCAAATCTATCAACATTTTTAATAAGTGGTTTTCTAGGTTCAAAACTACCTAAACCTCCAGCTATCACAACTATTCGAGCACTATGCTTTGTGTCCTTGTCTGTTATAACTAAAAAAGAATCATCATCTTGTTTGTCAATAGTCATAGCTCTCTCACCTAAAGTGAAGCCAGGTTGAAATTGAGAGCACTGGTCCATAAGCTTATCTATTAAACCATCAGCCAGTATTTCGGGATAAGCTGGAATATCATAAATAGGTTTTTTTGGGTAAATTTCAGAACATTGACCTCCTGGCTTTGGTAAAATATCAATTAAATGACATTTCATTTTTAATAACCCTGCCTCGAAAACAGCAAATAAACCTACAGGTCCTGCACCAATAATTAAAATATCAGACTTTATCATTTATGATTCAATATTAATAACATTTTCAATTTCTGGGGCATGTTTTTTTATAGTCATTTCAACTCCCGACTTTAGCGTCATTTGGTTAATACTACAAGTAGAGCATGCTCCTTCAAGTCTAACAGTAACTGTATTAGCATTAATTTCAAGTAGTGATATGTCACCCCCGTCTCTTTGAAGAAATGGTCTTATTTCGTCTAAGGCATTTTCAACTTTTTCTTTAATATTATCAGACATTTTAATTTATTTATTTATTAACTGCTGAACAACCTGCCATGGTTGTGATTTTAATTGCTTCTGTTATTGGAAGGTTCTTATTCCTTTTCACAACTTCAGATACAACATTCTGTGTAATTAGTTTAAAATCTTTACTTACGATTGTATCCTCTTGCATTGTAACAGGCCTACCGAAATCTCCAGCTTCTCTAACACTTTGAACAATAGGAATATTACCTAAAAAAGGCACTTCTAGATCAACCGCTAAGTTTTTTGCTCCATCTTTTCCAAATAAATAATATTTATTATCTGGTAATTCTTCAGGTGTAAAATAAGACATGTTTTCAATAATACCTAAAACTGGGACATTGATTACTTCTTGCTTAAACATAGCTACACCTTTTTTCGCATCAGCTAATGCAACATTTTGAGGGGTACTAACAATTACAGCACCTGTAATAGGTAATGCCTGTAATATACTTAAGTGAATGTCTCCAGTTCCTGGTGGTAAGTCAATTAACAGAAAGTCTAATTCCCCCCAGTTGGCATCAAAAATCATCTGATTTAAAGCCTTTGAAGCCATTGGGCCCCTCCATATGACAGCCTGATCAGGTTTTGTAAAAAAACCTATAGATAGAACCTTAACTCCATAATTCATTACAGGCTCCATTTTACTTTTACCCTCAATTATTACCGACTTAGGTCTTTCATCTACTATATCAAACATAATTGGTATGGATGGTCCATATATATCCGCATCTAAAAGTCCGACTGTAAATCCCATTTTTGCAAGTGAAACAGATAAATTAGAAGTAACTGTAGACTTACCAACACCACCTTTTCCAGATGCAACTGCAATAATATTTTTAATGCCTGTTATTTTTTTAGACTCTATTTTTTTAGCCTCTTTAA
>Ga0209712_10004797_pt1 | contig 10685 bp, 6 predicted proteins | sample ArcOceMetagenome_FD_187443 | JGI IMG/M metagenome (GOLD analysis project Ga0209712, IMG submission 187443) | Marine eukaryotic phytoplankton communities from Arctic Ocean - Arctic Ocean - Greenland ARC118M Metagenome (SPAdes) (version 2) | ecosystem: Environmental > Aquatic > Marine > Oceanic...
CCCCGTTCTCTACGATACTTAAACGCCCGCCTGCTGTACGTCGGGCAGGGTTCGGTGTTATAAGTCACCACACCATTTTGTGAGGTACTATTTTGCGAAGCTCCATATTGTTCACTTGCTTCATACCACCCGCCTGCTGCTATCGGCGGGCAGGTTGATATGGAGAAAGGGTGTAATCTTCGGGAGCATGCGGAATATAAGCACTTTCATAATTGGCATAAAAAGTAGTGGTGATTTCGCCTTGTGCTTCTAAATATTGTATTTGTTGTGCCACCGTTTGGTCTAATCGTTTATTTAGATGCTCATATCGCTACGGAAGAAGTCGGGAAGTGAAGTATTACGGAAGTCGTTTCGGCGAGTGGAAAAATTTATCCGGAATTTGAAGTGAAAATCAGTTCGGATGTTTCGGGATAAATCGTGGAGTTAACAGTGAAAGAAGGTGATTCTGTCACGAAAGGTCAATTGTTATTACGTATTAATCTGGAAACTTACCAAGTATCTTTGGAGCGTTTGATTGCGAATGCAAGTTTATCGAAAGTTCAACTTACGAATTTTCGTTCGCAAGTTGCACAGCTTCGAGGGAATTTGGCATAAGTGAATGCTCAATTGCAAAATGCTAGAAACTCACATAATCAGAATATTCAATTGAAAAAAGATGGTGTGATTTCAACAGCAGATTTTGAAACAACGGAAACGCAATTAAGGACAGCAGAAGCGAATGTTTTATCTGCGGAGGCAAATATTGAATCTTCAAAAGAAAGTGTGAAAGCGGCTGAATTTAATGCGGCTTCTGCACAAGCTTCGGTAAAAGAGGCTCGTAAAAACTTGGCAAGAACGAGTATTTATGCTCCTGCAAATGGCATTGTTTCGTTATTGAATGTGGAAAAAGGCGAGCGTATAGTTGGAACTTTACAAATGATAGGAACGGAAATTTTGCGTATTGCGAATATGAATACGATGGAAGTTCAGGTAGATATAAGTAAAAATGATGTTTTGCGAGTGCATTTAGGCGACGATGCAGGTATTGAAGTCGATGCTTTTAGGTGAGGTTTTCAAAGGAAAAGTTACGGAAATTACGAATTCTGCTCAGTCCGTTATGAGTACGACTTCGACGAATCAAGTAACGAATTTTACGGTTATAGTTCGTATCGATTCAAGTTTTTATTGAGGAATTAAAAATAAAGTTCGTTTTCCTTTCCGTCATGGAATGTCAGCTTCAGTTGCTATTAAAACAGAAACAAAATCTAAAATCTTGACGTTACCAATTCAAACTGTGACGACTCGTGAGGATGAAGCAGACGAAGATAATGATGAAAAAACCGAAGTTGTTTTTATTCGCATGAAAGGTGATACCGTGAATATGGTGAAAGTTGAAACTGGAATCCAAGATGATAAATATATCGAAATCGGCTCTGGTTTGAAAGGAAAAGAGGAGGTTATTGTTGATTCTTATGATGCGATTACTCGAAAATTAGAGCAAGGTAAAAAGGTGATTAAAGTGGATAAAGATGAACTTTTTGGACGTAAGAAAGAGGATTAGTTTTAAATATTAATCCTTTCATCAACAAAGACGGGCTTTTTATGTTTTTATTAAATTCATTTAGTATCCAGAAACCAGTAATCAGAAATGAAAACACCTTCACAAGATCTTCATAAGCTAATCAAGTCGCTGACCAAAACAGAGAAACGGTATTTTTCGCAGTTTGCGGAGAAGCATGTTATTGGTAAGCAAAATAATTATTATAAACTATTTAAAGTTGTTGATAATCAATTGGTTTATGATGAAAATCAGGCTAAAAAAGAAATGGAAAAGCAAGATGTTTCGGAACATTTTACGGCTTTAAAGTTCCAACTGACGGAAAGGATTTTGGAAGCGTTGCATGGTTATCATCAGAAAAATTCGATTGCCGAAAGTCTTAAAAGGGAATTGAATTTTTGTCGAATATTGATTCATAAAAATCTTATTGAAGCAGGAGAGAAGCGATTGAAAAAAGTTCGGAAGACGATTGAAGTATATAATTTTATTGAATTTTTACCGGAACTATTTGCTATTAAACGAGAAATTTTTGCTAAACAGTTTTATAAAGATATTGACGACAAAGGTCTGGAAACGATTTATGAAGATATGGAATTGGCAATTGAGCAATTGAAAAATTGGAATCAATATGAACATTTGAATATATTGGTGCAAAGGAATCATTATCAAAAAATACGTTCTACGGATTTGGATTTTGAAATTTTAAACCAAAATGAATGGCTGAATGATGAAAAAAAAACGATGACTTTTCGTTCTAAAATGAGTCGTTTGAGTGCTTTGGCGACTTTGAATTTTATGCAAGGACGAACGGCAATGGCTTACCAATTTAATCAAGAATTCATTGCATTATTGGAGGAATCTAAGAAAATGACGGATTTGTATGCGAATCGTTACGTCAGTGCATTATCAAATATTCTGATAGATAGTTTGGTTTTGGGAAAGTATGATTTGTTGCAAAATGATATTCAGAAACTTCGGGAAATCACTCAGAATAAGACATTCCAAAAACAAATTCCGAACTTGGAAATGCGTGTTTTTCGGCAAACGTATTTGTTAGAAATGAATTGGGCAATTTCAACGAATCAGTTTTCAAAAGGGATTGAACTGATTCCTTTTATTGAAGATGGATTGAAAATTCATAGGAAGACAATTGGCGAGCATAACCAAATCACCTTTTATTACCTTTTTGCGTATTGCAATTTCCGAGAAAAGTATTTTTCAGATGCCTTGACTTTCGTCAATGAAATTCTGGATACGAAAGCAAAATCTGGAACTGAAATCGTTGAATTCACACACTTATTGAATGTTCTGACACATTTTGAATTATCGCATTATGATTTATTAGCAGCTTTAATTCCATCAACTCGTCGCTTTTTACGCAAAAAAAGACCGTTGTACAAGACCGAGGATTTAGTCTTTTCACATCTTAAGAAAATAATTAATACTGTTGATAAATCAAAGAAAAAAGAACTTTGGACGAAGTTTAAAGCGAAAGTACTAGAATTGAAAAAGGATAAAAATGAAGCACGTGTTTTTAATTATTTCGATTTTGAAACATGGGAAAGAGTAGAGAATTGAAAGTGATTATTCTAAATAATTAAAGACTTCTGCTTACAGAATTAAGTTTTAAGGACCTGACAGATTTTTAAAACCTGTCAGGTCGGGTAATCAATTAATTACAATAATTAAATCATGTTTTAAAGTGTCGCTGAAATAGGTTTTTACTCTTTTATACATCTAATGCCCGCACCAACTTGAATTGCATTATCTGAGTACAAAATCGTATCCTCATCAAAAAGATTAATCGTGATTCGTCTGCCCATTGCAACATCAATATCTGTTGTTGCCCAAGTACAAATGACTCCACCAGCTCCTGCACCACCTCCTGTATTTATGTAACCATTTGGTAATGCGTTAAAACCATATAAATCAGTCCCGTTTCCGCTTGAATCAACCCAACCTTTCGTAGATTTTAAAACGGTTGCTTCGTGACCACTATTTCCATCCGTAGCAATAAACGCTTCTAATTCTTTAAAATCTTGTTCCGTTGGAATTCTCCAACCTTCTGGGGCTAACTTTCCTGTTTCGATTGCATAGTGATTATACATGGCTCCGTAATAATCAAAAGGTAACGCTTCATCATGAACATGATTCAAATCAAGAGTATCTGCCCACTGATAATATGGAAGTTGTGTATTTCCATGATGCCAATCATTTCCATATACATATTTAGTAATTGGCGTACCGTCGTTATATTTTGTCGTTTTTAAGTTTTCAAGCATCCACGTTTGATCTCCGAGAGTGATGGTTTGGTATTCATTTCCATCAACATCCGTTACCGTTTCTTGTGGTTCTTCTTCTATCAGTGGTTCTGTATCGTCATTACAAGATATGATAAATAATGTACTCGTACACAATGCTAAAATAACTAATAAATTTAATTTTCTCATTATTAATTTCTCATTATTAACTTTTTAAATAAGTAATCAGTGAATAGGAAGATAGTCTTGATTAGCCTTCTTTTTAATTATTTTAATCCTAATCTTGTATCAAAATCGACTTAACCAATTGCTCATTGTCAGTCTGTATTGTTAAATAATACAAGCCATTTACGATTTGATTTCTATTAATTTCTAATTGCTGTGTTCCGTAATTTGCTCGTCCTTGAATTAGCTGTTCTTGAACTGTTCTTCCATCAAGTGAAATAATTTTTACTCGAATATTTTCAGTTACTTGATTCAAGTCAAAAGTTACGGTTGCTGTTGTACTGATTGGATTTGGAAATACATTTAAGCTATTATTTTTCACTAAAATAGTTGTTGTATTTGTTGTATTTAATTCAAAAACACTTACACCATTAACTGTCGCTAACCATAAATTATCATTATTATCAAAAGCTAAATCAAAAATTAGATTATCACTAATTCCAGAGTTTTCTATCGTGAATCCTTCAATAATTCCATTTTCTAAAGTTGCAAGACCATTAAGTGTAGCGATAAATAATTTTCCATTCTCATTAGAAATAATCTGACTGATATTATTACTTGGTAAGTTTGAATTTGTTATGTCAAATGTTACCCAATTTCCATTTTCTAATTTATTCAAGCCATCATTCGACGTACCAATCCAGAATGTATTGTTATTATCGAAATGCATTGTTTTAGATATAAATGAATAAATAGGTAAGCTAGCTGAAATGTTTTGCCAAATCGTTCCATCAAAAGTAAAGATGTCTGAAGAACCACCGACAAAAAGGTACATTAAACCATTATTATCAAAATCAAAACTGTAAATATAATCATTGGTCAAAGGCGTATTTGATGGATCATAAACAGTAAAATTCGTTCCATCAAATTTCACTAATCCTTGTGTCGTTGCCAACCAAAGTGTTTGTGTTCCTTCTTCAAAGTACCATTTATTAATACTTAATGTTGGTAATGCAGAGGTTTGTGTTGTATATAAGGTCCAATTTGTACCATCCCAATAATGCAATCCTTGAAGTGAATGCACCCAAATGTTATCATTATTTGTAAATAGAATACTTCTTAATTTATAACCAGTTGGCGAAGGAAAGTTTGACCAAGTCGTTCCATCAAAAAGAGCAATTTCATTATGATTTACGATATACATATTTCCATTTCCATCAACCGTTACATCTTCAATTCTGTTATCATTAATGGTATGCGTTCTAAATGATTTAACTGTGACGTTTTGTCCATCATTTATAAGTATTTTGTCATGGCTACCAATCCATTCATTTCCTTGATTATCATAGAAATACGTTGTAATTTCGTTAATATCAATATCTGAATTGACAATATCTACTCCTTTAACCCAAGCACCGTTTTGATAGATATATTTTCCTTGATTCTCAGCAGTAAAGAACATTTCTCCGTTTGGACTTTCGCCTAAACTTAAAATACTATTTTGAGTTGGAAAATCTGTCCAATTTGTACCATCATATCTACCTAATTTTCCTGAGGTATTAGAAAACCAGATATTACCATTTGACTGTTCTACAAAGTTTGATTTATCATAAAAACTATTGTTATAGGGTTGAGTTGATATTTTTTGAAAAGCCGTACCATTGTATTTGAAAACAAAATCACTTGCGATATAAATATTTCCTTGATTATCAAGCGTTAATCCTGAAATATTATTCATGTCCAAAATACCATTTTCTTCATTGTACACTTGCCAATTTGTTCCGTCGTAACTAAGTAAACCTTCACTTGTACCTATCCAAACTTTATTTTGATTATCAACTTCTATACAATGCGTTGTAAAACCATAAGGTGTACTAAATAAGCTATCTGGATAAGGAATCGTTGCCCATGTAGAACCATCAAATTTTGCGATTGCTTGATTATAAGTACCAACCCAAATAAAGCCATTCCCATCAACGGCAACTGCTTCTACTGAATTTGATGAGATATCAGAATTAGAACGATTGTGTTCCGTTATCTGTAAACTCGTCTTATTTAATTGGAATACACCTGCTTTGGAAGAAAACCAAATTTCGTTACTTGTTTCTACATGATCTGTTAAATATTCTGGACTAGCATAATTTGTCCATTCTGCAAACTGTCCAAAAGCAAGTTCTGAACCTGCTAAAACCATTATTCCAATTATTAAAATATATTTTTTCATCGTTTTTAATTTTTAAGAAGTTTAATTTTTTATTGGATTGATAATTCAAAAGTCTATCTTTTTTACAATCAAGACAAGACAAAATTTAATTGAAAATTATATTGAAAATTATTTATTTTGATATTATTTACTTGTTTTTAAACTATTATAGCTTTCATAAATTATATTTCTAATGGTTAAATGGCGAATGAAATTATATGAAATTTTCGTAAAATTTGTAAAAAAATAATTAACGAACTAATTAATACGGTTACTTCAAGTGACCGTATTAATATATGATTGAGGAGCGATTTTTTTAACGTAATACGGATATTTTATTAAACAATTATTTTCTCAAATTTCTGATGCTTTCTACTTTCCAAATTTCCCAAATTATTCCTTACCTTTGCAGCAGTTTTTGAAGAAAAATCAAATTGTCCAAAAGTCATTTAGAAACAAGTAGGAGCTATTTTAATATAAAACTACAATATGGAATTGTTGTTACCTTTAAAATAACTTTTAAAACTAAAGCAATTAATTATGAACTACGATGTTATCATCATTGGTAGTGGTCCTGGTGGATACGTTGCGGCAATTCGTGCTGCTCAATTAGGTATGAAGGTAGGCGTTGTAGAACGTGAAGACTTAGGTGGAGTTTGTTTGAACTGGGGATGTATTCCTACGAAAGCATTATTGAAATCTGCTCAAGTTTTTGAATATATTCAGCATTCGAAAGAATATGGTATTGAGGTGAGTGATGCCAAAGTTGATTTCGGCGGTATGATTAGTCGTAGCCGTGGTATTGCGAACGGAATGAATAATGGAATTAAGTTCTTGTTCCGTAAAAATAAGATTGAAACTTTGGAAGGTAACGGAAAATTGTTGCCTGGTAAACGTGTTCAAGTCACAGATAAAGCAGGAAAAGCGACCGTTTATACTGCAAAAAACGTGATTTTGGCAACTGGTGGACGTTCTAAACCTCTTCCAAATGTGCCAATTGATGATAAAAAGGTTATCGGTTACCGCAAAGCAATGACATTGGATAAGCAACCTGAATCTATGGTGGTTATCGGTGCTGGTGCGATTGGAATGGAATTCGCTTATTTCTATAATGCAATTGGTACGAAAGTAACCGTTGTAGAATATTTGGACGGTTTATTACCTCGTGAGGATAAGGATGTTTCTAAAGAAATTGGGAAAGCATTCAAAAAATCCGGTGTTAAGGTGAAAACTGGTCATGCTGTTCAGTCGGTTGATGCAAGTGGAAATTCTTGTAAAGTTGTTGTTAAAAACAATAAATCGGGCAAAGAAGAGGTAATTGAGTGTGATATTGTACTTTCAGCAGTCGGTGTGCAGCCAAATACACAAAACATTGGTTTAGAAGAAGTTGGTGTAAAAACTGACCGTGGGTTTGTGTTAGTAGATGGTTATTATAAAACAAATATTGATGGCGTGTTTGCTATTGGTGATATTATTCCTACTCAGGCTTTGGCACACGTTGCAAGTGCAGAAGGTATCGTTTGTGTAGAGAAAATCGCTGGTTTACACACTGAAACGATTGATTATATGAATATTCCTTCTTGTACATATTGTTCGCCAGAAGTGGCTTCAGTTGGTTACACAGAAGAAGCTGCGAAAGAAGCTGGTTACGAACTAAAAGTTGGTAAGTTCCCATTCACAGCAAGTGGAAAAGCGAAAGCTGCCGGTGTTCCTGATGGTTTTGTAAAGGTAATTTATGATGCAAAATATGGTGAGTTATTAGGTGCACATATGGTTGGTGCAAACGTAACTGAAATGATTGCAGAAATGGTTGCTGCTCGTAAATTAGAAACAACTGGTCATGAAATATTAAAAACAATTCATCCTCATCCAACAATGAGTGAAGCGGTTATGGAAGCTACGGCTGCTGCTTATGATGAAGTGATTCATTTATAGTAATTGGGAATTTTTAATAAGGAATTAAAAGTTTAAGATTGAATAAGAAAGCCGTCATTTTACATTTTGTAGAATGGCGGCTTTTGATTTATTATCCCTCTAAGCTTCAGCTTGAGCATACATAACTATCTAATTTATGAAATTAGAAAATTACTCCTCTCCAATAGTTATAATCCAACAATCGGTACGCTTTCCAACTTCGCCAATTTCCGCTGCTCCGAAAATTGTCCAATTCGATTTTAATAAAGCGATTTCACGATTGCTACTATAAATAGCGTGATTAACCAAAATATTGATAATGCTTTCTCTTACATCATCCGTTCCACTGACTAGACACTGGTCACCATCTTTGATAGTTGGAATTGCTTTTTGCAATCTTTGCCAAGTATTTGCGCCATCAGATCCCCAATGTGTCAGGCTACGATTGCGTTTACAGTCTTGACCATGTTGGTAAGCTGCTTTGTAAATATTTTGATTTGACTTTAATATTCCAAGACTGTTTGTTTTCATTAATTGATCCTTAATGAATTTTGCAGCTTCTATTTTTTTATTGTAATCCATTATTTCATTGGGATGATGTACTTTTTCTTCTTCCAACGTTTTGATATAAAAGCCGATGATTTTTGCATACTCTTTCGGATTCAAGCGTAAGAAATTAATTTCACGTAAAAGCATTTGTTCCCGAATGGAGAGATAAGATACATTAGTAATATTTAAGGTGTTATTTGAGGGTTGAATTTCGGCAGAAATTAAAGTTTCCGTGAACGTTTTGGTTTGAGCATAACCAAAAGTTAGATGATTTTTTGCGTCTTTCACTCCATTTTCTGTATCAAACATTGGCTTTGATTCAGGTCGAGCTTGACCAAAATCTTGAACCCAATAATGCATATTTCCAACTTTTCCGACTTCATAAATTGCACAATAATCCCAATTCGGATTTAATAAAATCTTACGTTGAGTCCGATTATAATCGTCCTTATCAATCAATAGTTTGATAATACTGTAACGAATATTCGATGTTCCGTTTGGTAAATTTTCATCGCCATCCATCATATCATCAGCGTATTTCAGAATACGATTATGTGGCATCGAACCATCACTTCCCTGCTTCTCTAAGTTACCACTCGATTTTCCGTATTGTCCATGAATCTTAGCCGCTTTATACACTCCTTGATGTGGTTTTAATCTATTCAACGGCTGTAATCTATTTAATAATTTCAATAATTCTCTTGCTGATTTTAATTCCTTATTGAAAAATATTTCTGCTGATTTATCTTTTGAAATTTCCATTTCCATGAAGTCAATATAGGCTTCGATTACCTTTGAATAACGCTTCGGATCCATTCTTAAGAAATTAATTTCTGCAATCATTTCTTGTTCCTTAGAAGACATATAAGTTGCATTTTTAGCAGTATAAGCTTTCTTCGAAGGTGTAATAGTTGCAGCAAGATTATTAGTTCCTACAGATTTAGTCGGCGTATTATCATTGCTATTACTTGAAGTTGGCAATGGTTTCGTGGGCATAGGTCTCCTTCCTATAGGGGTTGTATTCGGTATGTCGTAGGTTGACGGTAAACCCTCATTGTTTGATTCTTTTTTTGGTTTTTCTGGATTATTAGTTGTGCCATTATTTGGATTGGTTTTTTCGATTTTATTCGGTTTTGTCCTTACACCTAAATTATGAGGAGGTTTTGCATCTGTGACGCTACTGGACACTTTAGGAGCCTGAGTTATAATTAGTTGTGGCTTTGTTGGCGCGTGTACAGCAGGATTTGTTTTTGCTTGACCAAAATTCTGTAACCACATATATGGCATATCACCAACTTTTCCAACTTCATAACAGGCAATATGTGTCCAATCTGGATAAAGTAATGCAACCCTGTGTCCTCGATTTCTGATTCCTGAATCAACCAATAATATTAATACTGATTTACGAATATCACTTAATCCGCCAACAATATTTTCGGTACCATCGGACATATTGCTATCAAATGATTTTATTCTATCTGAAGGCCATGAACCATCTTGTGCCTTATGATCTAAAGAACCAATACTTTTAGCCTCTTGTCCATGTTTTTTTGCAGCTTCATAAATTCCTCTACTCGGTTTTAAGATAGAAAGTCTTGGCGTTTTGTTTAATACTTCAATTAGTTCCTTAGCCGTTTTAATTTCAGTACCATAAGAATCGACATTTAAATTATCCGCTTCCATATATCTAATATATGCTTCTACGACTTTGATATAAGTTTCTGGATTAGAGCGAACGAGATTAATTTCTTTAATCATCATTTTTTCTCTATCCGTGAGGTAGGTTGCGTTAGCGGCTGTATTTAAGTTTGCACCACCGATATACTCTGGAAAAATAACCGTTTCAAGTCTTCCTATATTTTCTGTAGGAGCAGTCGTCGTCATTTTTGTCGGACGGTTTGGTACTGTCATTTTTGTCAGACTTGTTGGTACCGCTGATTCTGTTAGCTTTTTCGGACTTACTTCAGCCACAGAAGGAAGAGATATTAAGTTTTGTTTTTGAAGTAAATTGGAATTATCCTTTTCTAATTTATTTACCAGCGTCGGCTGATTCATA
>Ga0209712_10004800_pt1 | contig 10683 bp, 9 predicted proteins | sample ArcOceMetagenome_FD_187443 | JGI IMG/M metagenome (GOLD analysis project Ga0209712, IMG submission 187443) | Marine eukaryotic phytoplankton communities from Arctic Ocean - Arctic Ocean - Greenland ARC118M Metagenome (SPAdes) (version 2) | ecosystem: Environmental > Aquatic > Marine > Oceanic...
GGGAATTAGCAAAAAAATATGATATTATAGATTTTGAATTGGGTACAAAAATTACGGGTGCTGGTTTTCCTGTATATAAAGGAAAAGGTGCAAGACTGCAGCGTGCTTTAATTAATTATTTTTTAGACAAAAACATAGCAGCTGGTTATAAAGAATACCAGGTTCCACATTTAGTAAACACAGCATCTGCAACTGCAACCGGGCAACTACCGGATAAAGAAGGGCAAATGTATCATTCTAATGAAGATGATTTATATTTAATTCCAACTGCCGAAATACCAATTACAAACATGTTTCGTGGTAATTTGGTTCAAGAATCTGACTTTCCTATTTGCTGCACAGGTTATACTCCTTGTTTCAGAAGAGAGGCGGGAAGTTATGGCGCACACGTTAGAGGTTTAAATAGATTGCATCAATTTGATAAAGTTGAAATTGTTAGAATTGAGCACCCAGATAATTCTTACCATGCTTTAAGTGGAATGGTAGAACACATTAAAGATATTTTAAGGGAGTTAAAGTTACCGTATAGAATTCTGCGTTTGTGCGGTGGGGATACTGGTTTTACTGCTGCCTTGACGTTCGATTTTGAATTATTCTCTACAGCACAAGACCGCTGGTTAGAAATTAGTTCTGCATCTAATTTTGAAACCTTTCAAGCAAATAGATTAAAGCTTCGTTTTAAAAACAAACAAGGGAAAAGTGAATTTGCACACACATTAAATGGCAGCTCTTTAGCTTTACCACGTGTATTAGCTGGAATTCTAGAAAATTATCAAACAGCAGACGGAATTAAAATACCAGATGTGCTAGTACCTTATTGTGGGTTTGATACCATTTCATAAATAATTTTTAGTTCTTGGTATTAATACTCAATCTAAACCCAAAAACTAATAAATTTTTTTGGGTGGAAAACACGAATTAGAAGCTACAACACTCAGACGCTTTTTATATTTATTCATTTTTACAAGTGCCTTTAAATACGCAGATATTTGTCCGTTTTTCATACATATAATTCCATTGCTTTTTATTACTTCATATTGTACTTGTAAAGTGCTCATAATGTAAAAATTTAATATGTTTCTCATTGGAAATACAATTTTAGTGCCAAAAAAATATACAAGGAATTAAAATACGATTGGTTTAACAATAATTTAAAGTGTTTCTTGGTTATCTTTGAATTTCATGAGGAATCTCTTTTTTTTTATTTTAATAGCTATTAGTAGCTGGAGTAGTGCCCAAGATACTAATGAAAAAATAATACAGAATGATTACCTTCTAGCTGAAAATTATTATAGAGAAAATGCCTTTGAAAAAGCAACGCTCCTTTATAAAAAACTATATGATAGCAGTCCTTTTAATTCAAACTATCTAGAAAGGTTAATTTCGTGTTACCAAGAAACAGACCGGTTTTTAATTGCCGAGCAATTGCTTAAAAATAAAATAAAAACGAATAAAGATCATGGGTATCTTTATGTCTACCTAGGCTACAATTACGAAAAACAACAACTAAAAGATACGGCGGAAATAAATTATAAAATTGCGCTAACTTCCTTAAATAAAAGCACTATTTATGCGGCTGTAATTGGGGGTCTTTTTAAAGAATATAATTTATTAGACAATGCTATTTTAGCCTATGAAAAAGCAATGAAAATTAATAAAAATGAAAATTATATTTTTCAAATTGCCCAGATTTACGGAGAAAAAGGTAATTATAAAAAAATGTTTGAATCCTATATTGAAATCGTTGACAGTAATGATCGATATTTTAATGTAATTCAAAGATATACCAGCAAATATATTACAGAAGATTCTGAAAACGAAGCGAATATTTTATTTAAAAAAACACTTTTAAAAAAAGCTGCTAGTGCGCCTAAAGATGTTTGGAATGTTTTACTCAGCTGGTTGTTTACTCAGCAAAAAGACTATGCAAAGGCACTCATTCAAGAAAAGGCTTTGTTCCAAAGAAAACAAGAAGATTTAAGCGCTATATTTACCGTCGGAAAAACAGCATTTGAGCACAACGCTTTTGAGATTTCTCAGAAATGTTTCAATTTTATTGTTGAAAAATCAACAACCAAAAGCGAGCTAATTAATGCCAATTTGTACCTAACTAAAATAGCAGTTGCCACAAAAAGTCCTGAGACCAAAAAGTTGTTTTCAAATATTTTTAACCGTTTTGGTAAGAATGCGGCTACTATTACAATACAAGTAGGATACGCTGATTTTTTAACCTTCTATGAGAATAAACCAACAGCGGCAATCATTGTTTTAAAAGAGGCTCTTTTGTATGCAAATTCTAAATTTGATAAAGCTAGAATTAAACTAAAGCTAGGAGATGTTTTAGTTTTTACTGGAAAATTTAACTCCGCCCTTATTTATTTTTCACAAATACAAACGCAATTAAAAAACCATGAACTGGCGCAAGAGGCACGTTTTAAAGTTGCACAAACTAGTTATTTTAAAGGAGACTTTGATTGGGCAAAAGCACAGTTAAAAATACTGAAAAGCGCTACAACACAATTAATTGCAAATGATGCTGTCGCATTATATTTAAAAATATCTGATAATGAACCTGTAGACTCTATTCCTTCTGGCCTAAAGCAACTAGCTAAAGCAGAACTTCTCGCTTTTCAAAATAAAAACAATGCAGCATTAAATGAATTAAATAATCTATTCACACAAAAAGAGGTGTTTGTAAACGGCTTATTACCAGGAGAGGTAATTTATGATGATGTATTGTTTTTTCAAGCAAAACTGCTTGTAAAACAAAATAAATACGCACAAGCTCTTCAAAGTTTATCTAAAATTATAGCAGCAGATAATCAGGGTTTTTTAACGGATGCTATTTATTTTATGATGGCGGAAATCTATCATAATAAAATAAAGAATAGAGAGAAGGCTAAAGAATACTATCAAAAAATAATTTTTGAACATGCTTCTAGTATTCACTTAGTAGATGCACGAAAAAGATACAGAAAACTAAGAGGAGATAAAATATAATAGAAATTTCTGATTAATCGTACTAACATTAAATTTTAAATAGAAAACTAAAGACTAAAAAATGTACATATACAACGTAACCACAAATATAGACGCAACAGTTCATGATGAATGGCTAAACTGGATTAAAACCCATATTACTGAAGTTCTAAATACTGGAAAATTTACATCTGCAAAGCTTACGGAAGTTTTAGTAGAAGAGGAAATGGGAGGCAAAACATATTCTATTCAGTATGCTGCAAATACAAGAGAAGATCTCGAAAACTACTACAAGTTTAATGCTTCTAAGCTACAATCAGAGGGACTTAAACGATTTGCAGATAAAATGTTAACGTTTAAAACTGAATTAAAAGTTGTAGATGAGTTTTACCCGGTAAGTGCAAATAATTAAAATAATTTCATGCTTTTAAAAAAACAGAATAGAACCAAATAAAACAATTGGAGGTTTTATTAGTGCTATAGTTGTGTCTATAATTATAGTGTGTTTTAGTTTAAAAAACACTACAATTAACTAGCGCGAAAATAAATTCACCCTTCTCATACTTAAAAACAAACCCCCGGTTTTTAATATTGTATATCTCCGAAAAATTATGCAAAATTTAACTGTACCTTTGTTTTTAAGAGGATAAAAACAAAGATTGTGTTTGTAAAAGCAAAAAAACATTTAGGTCAGCATTTTTTAACGGATGAAGGTATTGCAAAAGACATTGCAGATGCTTTAACTGGCATTGGCTATGATAACATTTTAGAAATTGGTCCAGGAATGGGCGTTTTAACAAAATATTTATTAGAACAGAAAGCAAAAGTTACTGTCATGGAACTAGATAGAGAATCTGTTGCTTATTTGCATGATACTTTTCCTTTAGAATACATTAAATTAGATACCTCAGCAGCGCACTTTTCTGTTTTAGAAGGAGATTTTTTAAAGAAGGAAATAAAAGAAATATTTCAGAAAAAACAAGTTGCAATTATTGGTAATTTTCCATATAATATTTCTACTCAAATTGTTTTTAAAGCAATAGAAAATAGAGCATTTGTGCCAGAGTTTGCAGGCATGTTTCAAAAAGAAGTAGCTAAGAGAATTGCAGAAAAAGAGGGAAGTAAAGTCTACGGAATTCTTTCTGTATTAACACAAGCTTTTTTCGATGTAGAATATCTTTTTACCGTTCCTCCAACCGTTTTTAATCCACCACCAAAAGTAGATTCTGGTGTTATAAGATTGGTAAGAAAACAGGATTATTCTCTTCCTGTAGATGAAAAAATATTTTTTAGAGTTGTAAAAACAGCTTTTAACCAGCGTAGAAAAATGTTGCGATCTAGCTTAAAATCTTTCAATCTTTCTGAAACTTTAAAAGAAGATCCTATCTTTACAAAACGCCCAGAACAGTTGTCTGTGCAAGCTTTTATTTCTCTAACACAAAAATTAATAGAAAATGGCATTTGAAATTACAGATGAACTTCTTGAAAATCTAGTTGGTTTTATTGAAAAGAAGAACGACTCTAAAATAAAAAATCTTTTTAAAGATGTCCATTTTGCAGATATTGCAGAAGTATTAGATGAGGTTAGTTTTGACGAGGCTATTTATATTATAAAACTTTTAGATAGCGAAAAAACATCAGAAATTCTTACAGAGTTAGATGAAGATACTCGAGAAAAGATTCTAGAAAATTTCTCAGCAAAAGAAATTGCAAATGAAGTTGGAGAAATGGATTCTGATGATGCTGCCGATATTATTGGTGAACTTTCAGAAGAACGCCAAAAACGTGTAATTAACGAACTTGAAGACACTGAGCTAGCAGAAGATATTAAGGAGTTGTTGTCTTATGGAGACGATACTGCAGGTTCTTTAATGGCAAAAGAACTAGTAAAGGTGTACGAAACTTGGACGGTTGCCGGCTGTATGCGCAGGATAAGAGGGCAGGCCCAAGAGGTTACAAGAGTACACTCTATTTACGTTGTAGATAAGGAAGATAAATTAGTTGGTAGGTTGTCTTTAAAAGATTTAATTGTTGCCAAATCAGAGCAGAAAATTGCAGATATTTCTAAGGCTAAGGTAGATGCTGTAAATGTAAACGAAGATGATGAAACCGTTGCTAGAATCATGTTAAAATACGATTTAGAAGCAATACCCGTAGTAGATGATAATAATGTTTTGTTGGGTAGAATTACAATTGATGATGTTGTTGATCTTTTAAAAGAAGAAGCCGACAAAGATTATCAAATGGCTGCTGGTTTAACGCAAGATGTAGATTCAGATGACAGTATCTTTGAATTGACAAAGGCGCGTTTACCATGGTTATTCTTAGGTTTAATTGGTGGTGTTGGTGCTTTTATAATTATGGAAGGGTTTCAAGATGTATTTAGTACGTATGCTTCTTTATTCTTTTTCACTCCTTTAATTGCGGCAATGGCTGGTAATGTTGGTGTGCAATCTTCTGCAATTATTGTGCAAGGTTTAGCAAATGATGATGTAAAGGGAAGTATTAATAGTAGGCTATTAAAAGAAATGCTATTAGCGGCTTTGAATGGGGTTATTTTAGCCCTTTTCTTGTTTCTTTTTGTGTGGGTTTATGAAGGTAAAATAGACCTGGCACTAGCAATATCTGTGTCTTTAGTGGTTGTTATTATTATTGCAGGATTAATTGGTACTTTTGTGCCCTTATTTTTAAATAAAAGAGGTATTGACCCTGCAATTGCAACGGGACCTTTTATTACCACCTCTAATGATATTTTTGGAATATTAATCTACTTTATGATTGCTAAAATGATTTTAGGAGTCTAAAAACCTTCCTAAATTAATAGAAAGGTTATTATCTTTTTCTTTGACTTTTTGTAAAATAAGCCCTCGAACTTATTATGCAATGGTCCCACCCAATCTATTTTTTATAGCAATTTAGTTATAGATATTACAAATATAAAGTGGAAGAGTTAGAAAATAGCGCGGTAAAACGTAATTAAAAGCGCAGATTACCGCGACACGAAAATTAATCTATAAGCCCAAGTTCTTTTGCTTTTAATATTAAGTCTGTATTGTTAATAGCGTTTAAATCTATTCTTAAGTTGGCTAATTTTGTTTCGATAGATCTTAGTTTAATTTTATTTCCATTATTCTTTACAATAATACCTTCTAGATTGGAGATTTTAGGATGATTTGGTAGCTCCTTTAAAATCTGAAGCGCCACGTCGTCTATTTTAATTTGAGTAATCTTTCTACGTATTATTTTCTGATGAATTATGTGAGAATAATAATATTCATTTTTTAACATTTTTTGGATAGCAAAACCTATTTCTGCAGCCTCACAATTGCTTTTCAATAAATAAGCATTCGGTTTTAAGTTACTAATTACGCTATACACTCGACTTGTTTCTGTATGCCCCGTAATTACCGCAACTTTAATTTGTATCTCATTTACTCTAATTGCTTTTATCAAAGCTTCACCACTATTTAATATTGTTTCTTTTGTGCTGTTATCAAAACTTAAATCTGTAAATACAACTTGAAAAGGAGCATTCTTTTCACTCGCCTTTATCAAGTGAAGAGCATCATCACAATCCGAAGTAGTAACCACCTCAAAATCGCCCACTTCTTCTAAAGAACAGAGCAGACCTTGTATTATTAATTGATGATCATCAACAATTAAAATTTTAATTTTATCTGCCATTTTTAGGGGTTTTTATATTTAAATTGAAAAATTTTGTCTGCTTCAAAATATAACTTTAAAAATGAATAAACACATTTTATTGCAATTTCTGAAATAAATCCCATAAAACAACACCTGTAGTTACAGAAATATTTAAGGAATGTTTCGTCCCTAATTGTGGAATTTCAATACAGAAGTCTGAAGCATTCACAACTTCCTGTTGCACTCCTTTTACTTCATTTCCCATTACAATTGCATACTTCTCGCTATTTTTAGGAAAAAAGGTATTTAGTTTGGTGCTATTTTCTGCTTGTTCAATAGCTAGTATTTTAATATTTTCTCTTTTTAATGTTTCAACTAAACGAAGCGTGTCCTCAACATATTCCCAAGTTACAGATTCGGTTGCACCTAAAGCTGTTTTATGAATTTCTTTATTTGGCGGAGTTGCACAAATGCCACATAAATATATTTTTTCTATCAAAAAAGCATCGCTAGTTCTAAAAACAGAACCAATATTATTTAAGCTTCTTATATTATCTAAAACTACAATAATTGGTGTTTTCTCAACGGCTTTAAAAGCATCTACTGTAATTCTACCTAACTCGTTATTCTTTAATTTTCGCATACTTTGTGGATAAGTTCACTATAAACTGCTACTGAATACTGGTTACTAATTTTTATATTCGCAAAACTAACTTTAATTTTCTAAACACTTGACAAAACAGAAACCAAAAAAAGTAACTCCTTTAATGAAGCAATACAATGCCATCAAAACAAAATATCCTGATGCAATGTTGCTTTTTCGTGTGGGAGATTTTTACGAAACTTTTGGTGAAGACGCTAAAAAAGCAGCTGGTGTTTTAGGAATTACATTAACAAAACGTGGTGCAGGAAGTGAGACAGAAACAGCGTTAGCAGGGTTTCCACATCATTCCTTAAACACCTATTTACCAAAGTTGGTAAAAGCTGGTATGCGGGTAGCTATTTGCGATCAACTAGAAGATCCTAAAATGACTAAAACCATTGTAAAGCGTGGTGTTACGGAATTAATTACGCCTGGTGTGTCTTTAAATGATGAAGTTTTACAAAGCAAAACCAACAACTTTTTAGCAGCGGTTCATTTTGATAAAAAACAACTTGGAATTTCGTTTTTAGATGTCTCTACAGGTGAGTATTTGGTGTCGCAAGGAAATGCGGAATACATCGACAAATTGTTGCAGAACTTTAACCCGAGCGAAGTTTTAGTTCAAAAACAACACAAGCAACAGTTTTTAGAACTTTTTGAAAACCGATATTACACCTTTTATTTAGATGATTGGGTTTTTCAAAAGGAGTACGCTCATGATACTTTACAAAATCATTTTGAAGTAAAAAGCTTAAAGGGTTTTGGAGTTCATGAAGTAAAAAACGGAATTATAGCTGCCGGTGCCGTTATGTATTACCTATCAGAAACGCAACACAATCAACTAAAACACATACAGGTTATTAGTAGAATTGCCGAAGATAATTATGTTTGGATGGACCGTTTTACTGTCCGTAATCTAGAGTTATACAGCTCTAATTCTTTAAATGCTGTTACACTTTTAGATGTTATCGATAAAACCATTTCGCCCATGGGAGGAAGACTACTAAAGCGATGGTTGGCGCTTCCTTTAAAAAATATAAACGATATTCAAAATCGTCATGAATTGGTAAAGTATTTTATAGACTCCAATGACTTTTCAGAAACAGTAAGCTATCAAATAAAACAAATATCAGACTTAGAAAGGTTGATTTCTAAAGTTGCCACGGCAAAAGCTTCACCAAGAGAAATTGTCTTATTAAAAGATTCTTTAAAGGCTATTTTACCTATAAAATCAGCTGCAGAAAACAGCAAAAACCCTACTGTAAAAGCTCTTGGAAATCAGTTACACAAAGGAACTGATTTAATTGCTAAAATCTCTGAAACTTTATTTGATCATGCGCCAGTAAATATTAATAAGGGAAATGCAATTGCCACAGGGGTACATCAAGAATTAGACGATTTACGTGCCATTTCTAATTCTGGAAAACAGTATTTAGACGATATGCTAGCGCGCGAAACAGAGCGCACGGGAATCTCAAGTTTAAAAATTTCATTCAATAATGTTTTTGGCTATTTTATTGAAGTTAGAAACTCTCAGAAAGACAAAGTTCCTGAAGAATGGGTTCGGAAACAAACACTCGTAAATGCAGAGCGTTATATTACCGAAGAACTTAAAGAATACGAAACAAAAATATTAGGTGCTGAAGAAAAAATTCAAAAATTAGAGCAAGAAATATTTTCTAAATTATTACAATATATAATTCAATTTGTACAAATTGTGCAAGAAAATGCACAAATAATTGCAAAAATTGACTGTTTATTATCTTTTTCGGTTTTAGCAATAGACAACAATTATGTGCGTCCTGTTATGGATGAAAGTACCGATTTAGAAATTAAAAATGGGCGACATCCAGTAATTGAAAAACAGCTCCCAATAGATCAAGCTTATATTGCAAATGATTTAGTACTAAATAGAAATCAGCAACAAATAATTATGATTACCGGGCCCAACATGTCTGGTAAATCGGCTATTTTAAGACAAACGGCACTCATTGTTTTATTGGCGCAAATGGGTAGCTATGTGCCCGCACAAAACGCAAAAATTGGTATTATAGACAAGATTTTTACACGTGTTGGAGCTAGTGATAATATTTCCATGGGAGAATCTACTTTTATGGTAGAAATGAATGAAACCGCTTCTATTCTAAATAATGTTTCAGAAAGAAGTTTAATTCTTTTAGATGAAATAGGGCGAGGAACTTCTACCTATGATGGAATTTCGATTGCCTGGGCAATTTCTGAATTCTTACACGAACACCCCTCTAAAGCAAAAACATTGTTTGCTACACATTATCACGAACTAAACGAAATGACGGCTACTTTTGAGCGTATTAAAAACTTTAATGTGTCTGTAAAAGAGTTAAAAGACAACATTATTTTCTTGCGTAAATTGGTTTCTGGTGGTTCTAATCATAGTTTTGGAATTCATGTTGCTAAACTAGCCGGAATGCCAAATGTAGTAATTCATAGAGCGAACAAAATACTAGCACGGTTAGAAAAAAACAATAAAAGTACAGCGGTAAAAGACGCTTTAAAGCAAACACAACACGAAGAAATGCAGCTCAGCTTTTTTCAGCTAGATGACCCTTTGTTAGAAAACATTAAAGAAGAAATTTTAGCGACTAATATTGATACACTTACCCCAATTGAGGCCTTAATGAAATTAAATGAAATTAAGCGAATGTTGCTGAAAAAATAACAATCGTTGAAAAGTTTGGTTATTTTAAAAGAAAGTAATGTTAAACAAATAGTAGTTTATTCTTTTTATAAAAATAACTCAGTATATTTGTAGCATGAATAATATATTCTTATTTATTAGTGGTCCAGAAGTTATGATTATTATGTTAATTGTGGTGATGGTCTTTGGTGCAGATAAAATTCCTGAAATTGCTAGAGGTTTAGGTAAAGGAATTCGTCAAGTAAAAGACGCAACTAATGATATTAAAAGGGAAATAAAAGACAGTTCTGATACAACAGGAATGGATACGGACATTGCCAAAGATATTAACAAGGAAATTAGCAGTGCTAAAGACAATATTGAAGATCTTACTGGTCCAATAAAAAGACAATTATAAGATTTCTAAAGTACCCTACTTATTGTTAAGCCATCTCTAATAGGTAGCAAAATCGTTTCTATCCTCGCATCTTCATTCATCATTTTATTATACGCTAAAAGCACTTTTGTATCGGTATCTTTTGGGTCTAATGCGGCAACAACTTTACCGCTCCATAAAACATTATCAGATAGAATAATTCCACCAGAATTCATCTTATTAATAATTAAATGAAAATAATTGATGTAATTAGATTTGTCTGCATCGATAAAAACCAAATCAAATTTTTCATCAATTGTAGGAATAATTTCAATTGCATTGCCTACAAACTGAGTTATTTTATTTCTAAATCCAGATTTTTCG
>Ga0209712_10004801_pt1 | contig 10682 bp, 7 predicted proteins | sample ArcOceMetagenome_FD_187443 | JGI IMG/M metagenome (GOLD analysis project Ga0209712, IMG submission 187443) | Marine eukaryotic phytoplankton communities from Arctic Ocean - Arctic Ocean - Greenland ARC118M Metagenome (SPAdes) (version 2) | ecosystem: Environmental > Aquatic > Marine > Oceanic...
AGAAATTTGCGCTAAGTAATTCACTCCAAAACCGAGGGTTGCAGAAGGAATGAATTTTCGTTTTTTTCCAAAAGGATAAATTACAACCCCGACAGGCAAACTCAAATTTCTAATCAAATGTTCCGAGTTGAAATCTACTAACAAGTTCACTTCATCTGAAGGTAGAGTTTGTCCTCGATTAAAATTAAACGTCGCTTCAGAAAGTCCATACGGCGTCGCCAAACTTAAGGCATAACCATTCAATGGATCTCCAGAACTGTTTTCTTCCAAAATACTATAAGTCAAATCTGAATTATGTCCAGAAGTGGTTTTAATGTGTTCATATTGAAAATTAGCGAACACATCAAAATAATTAGTCAATTGATAATTCAGAGAAAAACTTGCTTGCCAGCCCCAACTGTCTTGATAATTAAATTCAAAAGGAGACAAATCTGAAGTGTAATCATTACTAATACGGTGCTGCCAGAATGTTGCCCCCGATCTAAGACCTAATGAAAATGCTCTCTTTTGCTCTGATTCAAATTCAGGTGAAACTTGGATGGGATAAGCAGAATTATCCACAAGTAAAGGCATCCTTAATGAAGGAAGTGATATCAAATTTTCTTCAAAAATTTTGTCTTTCATCCCATCCTTTAGAATCACGTTTTCTAATTTAATAGAATTTGAAAGAGTAGATTGTTCATTTCTAAATGACTCTATTTCTGTTGAAATTAAATCAGTCGAAATGCTTGGGTTAGAAACGGCTTTGGTTTCTGGTTTTAAATAAGTATAACTTGAATTTATGTTAGTCGGTTTTTTTGGAGAAACATTTATTGCTAATGCTGCATTTGTTTTTTGTATTGATTTTTTTTTCGACAATTCTGAATTTGGAATAGAGGCATTATTTTCAATCCCAGTAGCTGTATTAATAGACTCCGATGGTTCTGAAATTAGTGCTCCGGAAGAAGCTGTTTCATTAGCAGAGATTATATTATTTTTATTTAATGCTAATATCGAAATCAACAAAATCGAAAATATCCCAACTCCTACCCAAGTCATCCACAAGTAACGCTTGCCTTTTTCAGGAGCAACATGCGGTAGAATTTCATCCCAAACATTTTCATCTGGAGTGTTCCAATCACTATCTGAGAAGTCTTCCTCATTGAAGCGATTTTTCCATATATCATCAAATCTATCCATGTTCTTGATTATAAATATTTTGGTTAACGATGATTTTTTTCTGCAAAATATTTCGAGCCTTCATTAATTGAGACTTCGAAGTACTAATGGAAATAGTCAGTGCTGCAGCAATTTCTTTATGAGAAAAACCATCAATCACATACATATTGAAAACAGTTCGATATCCATAAGGCAACTGTTGGATATGGGCTAACATTTCTTTTAACGATAATTGAGAAAGTGCACTCACATCAGCAGATTCAACTTGTTCTGCTCCATTAATATTAACTGAGTAAAGCGTGTTTTTTCTGATATCTGCTAGGCATACATTAACAGTAATTCTTTTTGCCCATGATCCAAAAGCACCTTTTTCAGTATCGAATTGCTTCAGATTTTTAAAAATGTTGACAAAAGCATCTTGTAAATAATCCTGAGCAATACTACGGTCTTTTCCATATCTCAAACAAACCATAAACAAACTGTTCTTGTAAAGATCATACAATTGACGGTAAGCCTGCTGGTTTCCTTGCAGCGCATTTTTGATCAATTTTATATTTTCGTCTAGTTTGTCCAATTTCAATGTTTTGTTTAATTACCCTTAGTATGCAGCGAGTTCAAAAAAGGTTGCCTGGCTCGTTAAAAAAATTTATTTATTTAATTAGAAGATATTATGGAAACCCATCACATTCAAAATTGTTTAATTTTTTATACAGAAAAGTTAAACAAAATAAAGTAGTAAAAAAGTGGTTTTTGTAATATTTTCAAGGAAATCAAGGTGGGGAAATACTGGATGAGGAAAGTTGTGTTTTATTTAAAAAAAATAGTGCTTGCAAAATAAATTTACAAGCACTATCTTTTTTTTTGGAAAAAAATTACTTCACCAAAACTATTTTCCGAGTAAGCTGCTGCTCTCCTATTCGGATTTTTACAAAATAAATCCCGCTTGAATAAGCATTTAAGTTAAGTTGATATTGATCGCCTAAAGTATTTTTATCCACCAACGTTTTAATCACTTGCCCACTTCCATTAAAAAGTTGAAGCGTCAAATCGTGTGTTTCCGAAAGTTGTAAATCTATAGTTACAAGGTCCTGAGTTGGATTTGGAGAAACCGTTAACTGGTCCACATAATTAGCTGCCGACTCATCCGTATCTACTCCAACTAAACTTAAAAATGGTCGAATCGCCATTGGAACTGTCAAACCAAAGCCTCCTAAATTATCCCACACTATATCATCCACAGTTGCCCAAGTTGTTCCTGAAGTATAAATATTTTGTGAAGTTGCAACACCCAAAAAGGTACTGCTAGCTTGCTCCACAATGAAGGCATAGTTTCCTGCTGGAATTTCGACTCCACCAGTAAAAACTAATGTGGCAAAAATTTCAGAACCAATTCCTCCTCCTGCTGCTGTCGTTACAATTGACTCAGCCATTGCTAAAACTGTATCTGGAATTCCGTTCACATCTACCGAGTAAATAAATCCATTAATGCTATCTCCAGCCGCTCCTCCTGAAAAAGCAAAAATAATACTTTCAACTGTAGCTGCATCTATGAATTCATAAGTAACCCCTAACTTTCCAGTACCATTGTTAATTCCAATTGCATTATCAAAGTTGCCATTATCCCGCGCATAAATAGCAGGATCGAGTGCAAAAGGTGTAGCCACATTTTGAGTGTTATCTGCCAAATCATTATCTGTCTCCGCAATATTTGCTACATATTCTACCGAATAATTATCTGTTTCGGTAAAGGAGTACGTACCATTTCCAACAAAGGAAGCTTGCTCCCCTGACCCCAGAGTGGCCATTGCATCAGAAGTTTCCGTATAAATAATACTTCCTCCTCCATCTCGAACATTGAAGGTAACGGAGACATCCGTAATATCTTGTCCCCCAACATTCGATACACTTGCTCCTAAATTTAACGGTTGCTCCAAACCATTTGGAACAGTAAAATATTCAGAAGCTGGTAAAGGATCTAAAATTCTTGCATCATGTGCTGGAGCAGGAATAAAAGTAACTTGAACATCATCATAATATGCCAGTGAAGTACAATTCCCTTGTGGCAAACAACCGCCATAAAAGTTAATTGCATTGACTTGATTTATTCCTGGCAGCATATCACCTGCATTGGTATTGATGGCAAAGTTGACCAACGGTGTTCCATTATAGGAAAAAACTCCTTCCGAAGTAATGAAATTCAAATTGAATTTATATTCCACCCATTGATCCTGAACTGGCGTAAATAAAAATCCCTGACCTCCTGTATTAAATTGTCCAGTACCATCTTGATTAACATAAACTTCAAACATCCAATCACCAGTTGTAGAAGTATAAAGGTGTTGCATATTAGTGTATGCTCCACTTCCTATTGGAACATATTGCCAATAAGTAATTTCGTAATTTTCAGCATCAAGTGTACCCAACAAAGCTACGAGGTCATCATCTTGCTCGATTTTCACGGATTGAACACCAGCATGAGCTTGTTCATCACTAATGGTTGAACTGGATGGATTGTTAAACCATCCTACCCAATTAGCTGGATCCCATTGAGCATCAAATGATCCTAAAGTGTAAGCTTCAAAATCATCCGCGGTTAGTTGAGCTGATAAAAAGATTGGAAAACAAATAGTAAAAAAAAGTATAATTTTTTTCATAAAAAATTGAATTTTGGTTAATAATATTTTGAAGATACAAAGTTCTATGAAATTGCCAAGATGATCAAAAAGGAAGTTGAAATATTAATTTTTACATTTATCCAAAAAAATAACCCACGTGAAAAGCACATGGGTTATTTTGAATAACTTTTTTAATAAAAAGAAATTATTCTATTACTCTTTCCGCACTTGATACTTTTGAGACACAGAAAAAGCCAATCGGACTTTCCTTCGCATCTTCATTTTGAGAAAAGATATTAGTTGGAATATTATTGATCGGAGTCGCAAACAAACCGTTATCACCTTGTGTTATTTGAGTTCTTGCCTGAAAAAGATGAAAGAATGCTTCCTGCGTCAATGAATGAATTTCTACTCGAATACTATCACCGATTGCATAAGGAGGAATATCGGAATCATCAATCGCTCCATCTCCTGAATCAGCCACTCTATTGATTCCAAATCGAATCGGTGAGATAAATAATATCCCGTCTGAATTAGTCCCAGGACCAAATGCTCCATCATAGGCCAAATTCATCTCCTGACCTTTATTTAAAAATGCCCCATTCTTAAACGTCTTAATCCAGTAAACGTCTCCTTCCCCTACGGCATCCTTTGCATAGATTTGTGCATAGATTCCATCAGGTTGACCTACCTCATCTTCTTGATATTCATAACCGATTGAATCAATTGGGATAGTTCGATTAGCTTTTGATAACGAGACATATTGGTCTCCATCAAAATCAATTAACAAACCATAATCTTTCCCTTCCTGAATCATTTTTTCACCTGTCGTTGCTGGCGTCCAAACATAATCACCATCATTATCTTCATCTTCGAAAAAATAAAGTTGATTGATCGTACTATCAGAAAGATTAATATCAGCAACTGTAATCGTAGCTCCTGTAACTTCTGGTGTGAATGAATTATCAAGATAATCAATCGTTCGACGCAATTTAATTACTTGCGGACCAGGTTGATCATTGAGCCATGCATCGACGACTAATTGAGAATCATTTTGTTCCAACTCTAGATCGATGATGTCTTCACAAGAAGTCAATAAAAGTATTGTTATAAGAAATAAAAAATATTTTTTCATGATAATTATATTAGTGAAATGCATTAAAGCATTGATCTTTTTTAATTAAAAATTAAAATTATAAGCCACCGAAGGAATAATACTCCCAATCACCGCAAAACGATAAGCATTCGTTTGACGAGGTTGACCTTCTGGAGTTCGAATTCGATTTTCTCCAAAGTTAATCGAAAATGGATTTCGTTTGTTGTACACATTATATAGAGAGAAAACCCATTCCCCACTCCACTTTTTACCTGGCTTATCTTTTCCAGCAAGCGTTGCCGAAACATCTAACCGGTGATAAATTGGAATTCGAGCATTATTTCTTCGACCTGTCGTATGTGGATAAACATAACCATTCTGCTCATATCGACCTGTGGCAAAAGTTCCAGGTGTTCCAGAATTCAAAACAAAGTTGGCAGATAGACTCCATCTTTTTGACAAATCATAAAATGCGGTCGTACTAAAACTATGCGTTTGATCGAAACGCGAAGGATACCAGTCGCCTAAATTAATTCCATCAGATTGCAATTCCGTTCTAGCCAAAGTATAACTCGTCCAACCGGTAAATCGGCCTTTCTTCTTTTCAATTTGTAACTCTAATCCATAAGCACGTCCTTTCGCTTGCAACACATCTCCCTCAAAATATTCATTCAACAAGAGATCCGCACCATCAACATATTCAAGTAAATCTTTGTAAGTTTTATAATAACCTTCCATGGAAGTCACCCACATGTTATCGTCGAAATTTTTAAAAATACCCAACGCCACTTGGTTTGCCATTTGGGGTTTGATATTATTGGTACTTGGTGTCCAAACATCAACTGGTGTGGCTGCCGTAGTATTAGAAACTAAGTGGATATATTGAGCCGTTCGATTGTAACTCGCCTTGAGCGAAGTAGTTTTATCAAGTTGATATTTTATAGAAAAACGAGGTTCAAAATTATTATACGCTTGAATACTTTCGCCTGCATCGAAGGTTTGAGTTTGATCTAAAAGTGGTTCTCGTCGATCTCCAGGGTTTTCAGGTTCCGCAAATTCATACGAAGATCCGGTTCCCATATAATTGAAAAATGACCATCGCAAACCATATCGTAGGGAAATATTCTTATTGATTTTTTGCTCATTTTCCACAAAAAGTCCTGCCTCTAAAGCATATTTTTTTGCTAAAGAAAAATCAACTATCATTCCTTCATTTAATGATTGAGCATTGGCAGGTTGAAATTCATAAATGACTGCTTGCCCACCAAAAGTGATTAAATTATCAGGATTTAAGAAATAAGAAAAGTCAGATTTTAAACTATAGTTTTTGATTTTTGCACTCCAATCAAATGTATTGTCAGAGTCCGCACCAAAACTAATTTCATAATCATAGTTACTATAAAAGGCTGTAAAATTGGAAAACAATCTTTCGCTAAATAAATGATTCCATCTCAAAGTCGCCGTCTGGTTTCCCCAATTAAAACCTGCTGCATTTCCAAAACCAAAATTATCACGGCCCAAATATCCAGAAAGGAAAAGCCGATTCTTCTCATTGATTTTATAATTTGTTTTTAAAGTCAAATCATAAAAATTCAATTCGGTATCGCCACCCACTTGCTCTTCAATAATTGGTTTTGCCAAAATATCAATATATGATCGACGACCTGCAATGATAAACGATGCCTTATCTTTAGCAATCGGGCCTTCAACTGACAGTCGGCTAAAAATCAAACCAACACCACCGGATACTTCATATTTTTTCATATTGCCCTCCTTCATTCTCACATCCAAAATCGAAGATAATCGTCCACCATATCGAGCAGGAATTCCACCTTTATATAATTTCACATCTTTCACCGCATCAGGATTAAAAACAGAAAAGAATCCAAACAAATGCGATGAATTATAAACTGGAGCTTCATCTAACAAGATCAAATTTTGATCAATACTTCCTCCTCGTACATTGAATCCTGTCGCTCCTTCACCTACGCTCGAAACCCCTGGCAAAAGTTGAATACTCCGAATCACATCGACCTCACCCAATAAGGCTGGCATTTTTTCGATGGTCGCAATGCTCACTTTATTGACACTCATTTCGGTATTGGTGACGTTGCGATCCTCGGCTTCGGAGGTCACGACAACCTCGACCAATTCATTTGGATTTTCGCCCATCTCGATATCGAGTTTAGTATTTTCTTTAAGGTCTATTTCTTTAGTTTGAGAATCAAAACCGAGGTAAGAAAATTCGATTTTGTAACTTCCTGCAGGAAGGGATAAAGAGTAAAATCCATATTCGTTAGTCGTCGTTCCAGTTTCGAGTCCGAAAACATAAACGGAAGCTCCGATTAAAGTTTCGCCACTTGAGGCTTCATTGATGTAGCCGCTAAGGGTAACTTTTTCCGCTTTTTGTGCTAGAGCAAAATTGGATAGAAAGAGTAACACTAAAAGTCCAAGAACTTTAGATTTAAGTTGCATTGAAATTATTTTTTTGATAAATAGGTTTAGGTAATATTTTTTTGAAACAAAATTTTAAGCTATTTGTTGGGAGAAGTCAATTTGATTTGAAGTTATTTTGACTCTTTTACACTATACGGCAAAGGTAGGAATTGCCCCTATATTGGTGGGTAAAGGTTAGACGAAGGGAGGGGGATATTCTATGAAAGTGAGGATTTTGTAGAAGAAAAAAATTGGTGGATTTTAATTTTTAATGTACTCGAATTCGAGTATACTAAAATGAGTGTTATCGGATTCGATAACTATGAATTTACTGTGGTCGAATTCGACCACGGTAGTTTTTTTAGAGAAAATAAAAAATCTTATCTTAGATTTTTATAAGCACTTCTGCATCAATTAGAAAAGTGCAGAAGATTTACTTCGACAATTAAGGAATCAACTCGATAAGGTTCTCAAAGAAATGAAACTAAACTAAAAAAAAATGCCCTACCCACAAAGAACCTCTCTCCTACTAATCGCTATCATCGAGCTTTTAGAACGATTCAGTTATTACGGAACCAGAGCCATTATCGTTTTATTTGCAATTGACGAGAATGGACTAGGTCTTCAAAGATCAGAGGCGTTATCCTCCTATGCTCAATTAACATTTCTTGTATTCTTACTCCCACTTCCTGCAGGGATTATTTCAGATCTAACTATAAAACAAAAAAATGGAACTTTATTAGGAGGAATTATTGCGTTGGCAGGCTACACTTCTTTGTCCATGGAAGAAATGAATTTTGTGGTGATTGGATTAATACTAATGGCTATCGGTACTAGTTTTGTAAAAACGAATTTAACAGTTTTGGTCGGACGACTTTTTGAAAAAACAGATAAGAATAGGGATTTCGGATTTATGCTTTTTTACTTTGGAATTAATCTTGGAGCATTCATAGGTGTTTTGGTAATAGGTTCTATTTCCGAAGAGATGGGTTGGAAATATGGATTTATGATTTCGGCATTTGCCACCCTACTTTATGTAGTATTATTTTATTTTATCAAAGACCAACTTCCTCTCATCGAAAAAAACATCAATCAAAAATACTTAGAAACTAGTACTTTTAATGATACGATCATAGATTCGGAATTAGCTCAAAATAAAAAATTGCCTAATCCGGCTCCTGTCTTTTTGATAGTTATTTTTACTATTATCATTAGTTTATTTTGGAATCTTTATGAGATAAGTAGTAGTCCTTTTTATTATTATTTAAGCCAAAAAGAGGATTTTACAATTATGGGATTTTATATTCCAATTAGTATGATGCAAACAATTGGAGCTGTATTTAATTTAATTATAATGTTTGTGTTTCTTCTAACCTGGTACTTCCAAGGTCTCGGAAGTACGATTGGGAAAATTGCACTTTCCATGATTTTATTGGGGGTTTCCATTCAAGTTATGTATTACGTGATTACTTTTTCGGGAAGTGATTATATGAGTTATGCCCTTCTTGCTACATTTCTTTTTTCAACTGCTGAAGTGCTAATTGCTCCATTTGTAATGTCTTATATTACTAGATTAAGTGATGTTCGATATTCCTCTACCATTTTTGGCTTTTATCTTTTATGTTCTGGAGTGGCAGCAAAGTTCCTATACTATTTTGTGGATATCGATGAGTCGACAAATCATATGATGGTTCTTTCAATTATTGCAATCTTAATCGGAGTGTCTTTGATTTTGTTCAGAAAAAAAATATTAAAAATGTCAGGTGGCTTAGACTAATATTTCTAAAGGCATCGAATCTGATGCCTTTAAAAAAAGAAAAGCCTTTCCAATAATTATGTCAAAAAGCCTTTTCCCTTTTCCCTAAAAACTACTCTGGAAATAAACTCTGATCCAACCCAGAAATAATCTTCAACACATTTTTATAATACAATTCTTTCAAAATATCATCTAAAAATGCCAATTCATCTTCAGATATTTTTTTTGGAAAAAACACAATAAATTGCTAGTAAAAAAATAGCAATAATTTAAAATTCATATTTCTATCTTTAGAAAAACTATATGCTTGTAAAAAATTGAAATAATAATTTTCATTTTAAACAACCTGTTTATATCGTATTCTTTCGGACATAATCAATGTCAAATTTTAGAAACTACTTCCCCGAAAAAGTGTTTTTTTACAAAAAAAAATTAATGAAATTTATCGGAAGCACCAACGAATATCTTCAACTCGTCAAAGTCGACCAACACAATTGTCATATTTTAAAAGAAACTATCGAAAATGGATTAACTATTTTGTGGTTTGAAAAAGGAAATAATCACCTATTTATTGATGGGAAAAGAGTTGATTTTGAGAAAAATCAGATTGTCTTTTTGACAGAATTTCACCAAGTGAAAATCGGGCGAGTGGAAGATGTTCGTTTGCTCAGATTTAATAAACCCTTTTATTGTATCCTCGATCATGACAATGAGGTGGGTTGCAAAGGGATTTTATTTTTTGGTGCATCGCAATTACCTATTATTACTATTCCCAAAGAAGAGTTAGAAAAGTTTGAAATTGTTTGGAAAATGTTTTCCCTCGAAATGGAAAGCAACGATAATTTACAAATCGAAATGCTGCAAATGATGCTCAAGCGATATTTAATTCTTTGTACTCGACTCTTCAAATTGCAAAAACATTCCGATGTCAAAGCATTTGATTCTGACCTAATTCGAGCGTTTAATTTTTTAGTAGAACAACATTTTAAAACCAAACACACCGTGGCAGAATATGCCGATCTTCTCCACAAGTCTCCAAAAACGCTCTCCAATATTTTTTCTAAAATTGGAAAAAAGACACCGCTCAAATTTATTCAAGAACGAAAAATGTTGGAGGCAAGACGGCTATTGAAATATTCAGATTTACAAATTCAAGAAGTCGCTTATGAATTGGGCTATGAAGATGTGCAAGCTTTTAGCCGTTTTTTCAAAAACCAAGAAGGACGCTCACCTTCAAAATTTAAGGAAATGTAGCTGGGCTTTCCAAGTCCAGAAGCCTCCTTTTATCACACCCTCTTTTATGAAATCACTTTTATCATCTCCTCTTTTTATAGTTTTCTCCTTTATAATTCTGGATTTGTAAAATCCAGCTACAGGAAAAATTGCCAACTCCTAGGGAAAACCGACCTACAAAACATCCTCCATCCTCCCCCATCTTTGTATTGTCAAATGAATAAAATTTATTTAATCATAAAATTTAGAACAATGCAAAATTTTAATGTCCCAACGAGAGAGGAAGTTTCAGAAAATAACCAGGCCATTTTTGATAACTTAAAAGGAGCTTTAGGTTTCGTACCCAACTTGTATGCTTATTACGCAAAAAATAATACTGCCCTTGCCG
>Ga0209712_10004802_pt1 | contig 10678 bp, 9 predicted proteins | sample ArcOceMetagenome_FD_187443 | JGI IMG/M metagenome (GOLD analysis project Ga0209712, IMG submission 187443) | Marine eukaryotic phytoplankton communities from Arctic Ocean - Arctic Ocean - Greenland ARC118M Metagenome (SPAdes) (version 2) | ecosystem: Environmental > Aquatic > Marine > Oceanic...
GATCATAAACCTCCTCAATTTCACATCTACAGGTGTAGTTATTTAGTTCTTCTTCAGATATCGAATCTTTCTCTTGCAAAGTTAATACGTGTATGTACTACCAGTCCTGTATGTACGGATATAAGTAAAGAAGTAAAGCAATCAAATATTGGGGAAATATGGAAGAAGAATGAGGCAGCAAAGCTACACCCGATCAGACAGGGCTTGCCGCTGAACTTATACAAGTGACCTGGAATGAATATCCGCTTTTCCTTATCACAAGGCGACTCAACGAAACAAAGGGACGACGAATGTGCAATTCAAAGAGTCAAGAATCTCATCTTACGATGCAAGTTATCATCCAATGTCACGCATCAATAAACATTTTTTACGGTGTACTCAAGCCGGTACAGTACACGTAGGGAGTGTAAGTGTAACCGAAATAATCCTATGCAGAGTGGAAAATCACTCGTCGTCACCAACGTGCCGAAGCGAGATGCAAAGAACAAAGATGCAAAAGGTGCTAGGACGAGGAAAGCGAAAGTAACCACAACTCGCAAGCAACGGTAGGTTCAAGGATACATTTCAAGAAAGAAACAAAGTGCAATATAAACTGCATGGCAAGAATGTGTATGTTCTAGGATCTAGGATGTATCAAATCTATCCACAATGGTGGAGTTGACAGTACACGACGTACAATGCATAACAAATGTATAATGCTGAATTGCTGGAGGGAGAAGACCGGTGTTCTTGTTGCTGTGCCAAAAGCCCAAAAGAAGGATATGCGTTATCATCAGCATGATCACATTGCTGAGCGCCTTGAGGACGAAGATAGAGTAAGAGTACGCTCTGATGGGAAATGATTATATTCCTCCTATTGCTTGCTGGTTGTCAGTACACAGATTTTCTCCAGCAAGTGTTCAGATCAGTAGGATTTAAGAAAACGTGTAGACGTGACGTGAGATCCATGCCTCCTCTCCAGTGAGTAATATCAACGGGTTTGGTTTGGTCAATTGAGTTCCTCTGATGATCCCTTCTCTCTAAATCTACAGGCAGCAGGCAGGGAGCTATCATACAATTGCGCTAGCGATAACGATAACGATCGTGTTTCAAGACAGAAAGAAGACGAGGGGCCAATTTGAACTTGAAGTATCCAAGTTACTACCACTCTAGTGAAGCCATGTCATTCACGATGACGTTGGGAACAGATTACTACAATGTAGTCAGAGTCCAGCCTGTTCCATGCTTGCAGGTGAAGAGCGAAGAGTTCCCAGCACCCGATAGTATTGCAGTCTTGGCAAGAATTAGCAGTTCGGCTTTTGTTCTTACTAGACAATAAATGGTGTACTCTACTACACGTAATCCATGTATGAAGAAATGCCGACGCCTCATGTAGGCAATTCCGAACTTAAAATTTATCGTCATATCGTTTGTCACGCAAGAGTGATGGCGAATGTAGGATTGAGTATACGCTACGAGTGCAGCAGCTCATACTGTAACCGACAGGCATTTAATCCGAATAGCAAAAACTGGCAACATCACAACTGGCGAATGGAATGATTGTATTCATTACGGGAATACATTGTGCAAAAAGCATTTGGATCGTTTCAACCGAGGGCACTGGAAATACTTCGGCGAGACCAATAGACGTGTCAAGGAATTCACAGACAAAGCTGACTTTGGTGCGAATTATACTGGACCAAGCAAGAAGCAAAAAGATCACTATTCAACAGATTTTGTGGTCGATCGTGGGATTGAGTTCATAAAGTCGGCTGCCAGGCAGAGGACGCCATTTGCTCTAATGGTGTCTATTACAGATCCTCATTCTCCCAACGAGAACCGCCCACCCTGGAGCACGCGATATCAGACTGCGAAATTCAAATACCCTCGAACAGCTGCTGCGAATATGAAAGCAGACCCTGCCCCGCCATCCTGGAATTCATTCAACAGGGAAGAATACCCGTTTGAGAAAGTGGATCAGTATATACAAGGTTTTGAATCTGGATTTTTTTGGCAGAACCAGATGCAGCAATATTTTGGGATGGTTCCTAATGTCGATTTCAACATGGGAAAGCTCCTTTATACAATCAGGGATGCAGGAATTGAGGATGACACGATTTTCATCTTTACCTCTGACTGGGAGAACACGGTAGAAGTAACAAAGGAAAGGCATACGAAACCAGTGCCGGTGTTCCTTTTCTTATTCGATACCCTGACAAAATTAAAGCAGGCAAGATTGTCGAAACTCCTGACTCATCTGTGGATTTTGCTCCTACAATATTGAGTTTGATGAATGTCAACGAATATTCCCAAGTCAATTTCCAAGGAATAGACGGCAGCAGTGAGCTTCTCAATTCTTCACAAGTATCAAAAAGGAAAGATCAAGTCATCTTCTCAATGGATACTGGTAATACTCCAGCATGGGCTGCAGCAGTGATGGATGGTTACAAACTGGTTGTTTCTTTGCGATCCAAACCATTTCTATTTGATTTGAATATTGATCCTGAAGAAATAATTAATTATGTAGATTCGTCAGACCATGCCGCCGTCAAGGCTGACCTACAAGCTACATTGGGCGAAGCATTGTCAAACTATGAAATCCCAATGACAAATGTTGTGAAGGATATACTCCTGGATGTGCCAGCTTGTTCTGATAGCATGAATGTTCTGCTCTTGAGAAATGGAAAGAAAGTGTCTTGTAATGATATCGAGCAAAACAAATTGCAATGATTGTGGGGATTTCAACGTGGACCGCCATTGCCCCAAAACTTGTGTGGAAAGTGCAAATGCGAGGATTCATCTGGACCCATCTTCATAAACGACAAAATTAGGACCTGTGCCGAAATTGGTAACGAACGTTCAAATAATTGGAAAGTCAGAGCTTTTTGTACGAAAACTTGTGATAGATGTGATTAGTCACTTTTTGTTAAATAAATGTATCAGTACCAAATTAACTTTGTATCTCGTCTAAAGCGTATCACGTTTGGGTACTTGGTGGACGACTGCAGCGTGTTCTCGCCAACTTCAACTGCTGCGCCATGGAGTAAACTCCCTCAAGAATGTGGTTGCTCAGCAGATCCCTATCCACGAGTAGATTTCCGGGAGACAGGAGAGGTCTGCCGATAGCCTATGGTATCAATCGAATCACAAAAAAAGGGTTCGATAGATGCTATCTGATCAGAGTGATTAGCAATCTTGTATAGGGTTTGCTGATCAGTCTGGTCAGATCTGAGTGACCAGCAATCCCACATACGGATCAGCTGACACCAGATAGGCTACGCGGCAGACTTCGGAGGAGCCATCTTAGACACCTTTGAAAGATGTGAAGGCCTCCGCTCCGAGACGTGTCAACTCAAGCCAAGGACAGATACTGTTAATTCGTAATAATAATAACAACTCATAGATTTAGATAACTAATACTACGAATAAAAAACTCAGAGAGCGAACTCATAGAGAAAAGGTAGAGTTTCTAGCCGAAAGGCTTTCACGGTAATAAAACCAGGCCTCGCCTGTAACTACAGGGTACTAATAACGATGACTCCGAAGAGTCACTGTTCAGGTCAAGCGCAAAGATATCTCAAGCAAGGAGGGACCCGAAGGCGTCTCCTTGATGAGATGTCCGATGACACGGTGGTGTCGGAATATATATAGAATGTCTGAGAGATTTGTAAGGTCAACTCAGTCACGAAGAGAGGGTGTTGTACCTACTAGAGACACTGAGGAATCTCTTTGCAGGCCAAGCACAAGACAACGTAGGCAAGGATAGACGCGAAGTCAGTCCCTGCTGGGATGTCTGAGGATACAGGTGTGTCAAGAGGAGATTAGATGTCTGGGAGAGGAGGGAGTCCAACCCAGGTACGGAGAGATGGGTTTGTGGCGAATTCATCATATGCGAAAAGATCAGTGGATTCTCGAGCTATTTGGATGACGTGGAACATTGTTTCTGGTTGCTGACGGTGCTGGTGAGGAGGGACTGTAAGGGAGTGGAGAAGTAACTATTGTTAACACGGTGTAGGTGGCCAGGTCCGCGAGCATGTTCGGTTGTGATAGCTTGCTGTAACTTGGCTAAGCCGCTGACTTGGTGGATGACCTCAGTTTCGTGTAGAATAGAATTGCGATGTACCCATATTTGATACACAATATTCCACAACTTGAGCGTGACCTTGCGTGCCCACGAGATGCCGGTTTTTCTAGAGGTTTCTGACTTATAAAAGCGGTGTTGCAGCTGAACCAGCGAGTCATGAAAGAATCCAAAAAGGGTGGCGTACCAGCCAAGGAATAGTTGGGCGGGCGAAAGTTTCGTGCCAGTTCAATCCAGGTTCGTGGCCTTCTGGGTCGTCGAACCAAGACTGTAGCCCATAAAATAAGAATTCCCTAATCCATGGGCATGTCAATTCAGCAATTAACCACTCGTGTAGTTCTAGGAGTAGGGTCGCCCGTAGGTCAACACTTCTAGAATCTGAGCAAGTGAGGATATGGACAAGAGACTCATCCTCCGTCGTACAGAATCTGTTAATTCATGCCTGCGAATTGATCACAAAGTAAGTGTACTCATATTCAATACGATTCAATACGATGATCAACCCGTCGAAGGATACGTCACAAATATAACCTTCGATGTACATAGTGTGATGCACATCAATTATATCGTAAACAGTAGCCAGCAGCAGCAGCAGCAGCAGCAGCAGCAGCAGCAGCAGCAGCAGCAGCAGCAGCAGCAGCAGCAGGATTATGACAGCTTCAAACATCATCGTGCCACAGGCAAACAATGACTCTTTTTCAACCAGTTATAGTTCGTTCAACCACGCTAACGACACATACTACTGTAGCGCCCGACCAAAATGACGGATTTCAGCTGCAAAGAAACCAAAACCAAGCCACTACTATCATATTAACAGCACAAAGCTTGTGATGGCGGTGGTGAATCTCACGATGTGTGTTATTAATACTTTAAGTTCGTAGTGCGCTTGCTTTAAAGCTCTTCGTAGTCAGATCCCAATGACCTATTGGTGCACTGGAAAAATCGATGAAACAATGACGAGGTGCTCTGTGGAGCCTTTGTCGTTCCTTCTTGGATGAGCGCTGATGGCTCTAGCTCAATGTAGCTAAACTCGTCATATTCTCTCATCTCTTGTCAACTGCGCAAACTCAGATACAACACTCTTCTCACTTATGTATTGTTCATAGTTTACACGATGAAGGAATACGAACACGAGTCTGGCTGGATACGAGTAGACCTTTTTTCATTGATCAACGAATAGACCATTTTTCAGTGTCAACGCCATACGATCGAAAGTAATTGTGGTAGCCCGAGAGTCGGGGATTCGATGACGAGGCCTCGCAGGAACGAAGCAGGGTCACCAACGTACCGATATTACTATTAAACGTGCCAATGAAATACGTGCTATCGATGGCGATCGAAAGTTCGGTCAGGAATTCGATCGTGTCCTCAGGCGATAAATGATTTTGCTTTTGCCGAGAAGTTCCATTTCGACTCTGAGGTACCAATGTTTCCAAATGACATGATATATTATTTCGCGTCAAACTTTCAGATAATTTCTCCACGGCCGCGTATTCATCTGTCGCCACAAAGCAGTGCGTAATCATTCTCGCACCGGTGCTGCCCACGACATCGAGTAGCTTACGAACGTAATCCTCACCAGCGTAACGTTTGGATTCACCAATAAGTTTGTCACTACGGCGAATGTGAAATGTGACACTCGTAGTATTGTTTACGTTTCCATATTCAGTACCGAAATACGCTGGAGACAGCCCCGCCTTAAGTTTGACCTTTTTCATGGCATCCTTCGTCTCGGGATTAAATTGTAAGGACGTGCATGCATAGTTCGAGACGAGACGGTAGAGGCGATCATGATCGGTTTTGGGGAAGAGTTGGAATAAAATGTGAGAACGAAAGTACTTGTGGCTGTTGAGAGATGCGAAAGCGAGAGGATTGTCATGCTGCATGATGTCAAAGAGAGAGTTGGGCGCTGTTGTACTCGCTTTACATCCCTTCACATGATAGGTCTGTACGCCGAATGTCTGCAGCACCTTCTTTCGGTCAGGAAAATTATCCACGACCGTCATAGTGGGTGTAAAAAAACCAGTCAAGACACCAGCTGTTTTGTTCTTGCGGTAGCTGAAGCATGATTCATCCACAATCATATCCCGGTCTTGCACCACATCGAGGTACATCTGAAACCACAACATATTCACCAGTTGGCTTCCTAGACCTGAACCGCGAAGGACGTAGACGGTAGACTTCCGAGGAGGCTGCTCGTGATCAGATTCAGATTGGTGGTATGTTTGCCCTTGCTCCTTGCCATTTCTCATCATCACCAGAGCGTTCGATGACAATGACTGTCCTGAACTCTTATTTTGAGAAACATCGAAGGTGAATAGAACGACGATTAGGAATATGTTCACGAGGAGGAATTTAAAGCGACCTCCTGCTGTCCGACCTGACCTCATATAATTTAATGATGTCATATCTCGAGGTTGTCTTGTTTGAGACGCAAGAGATTATTTCTTTGTTTCAATGTAGTGAGATAAGTAATCTGTTCTAAGATGAGATTACTGTATTCTATATGATCAAGCGATAAGCGATATGATTGAGTCGACTTCTCTATTTTCAATTTAGATGACCGTCGTCTAAAAAATTAAGAAGTCCATCATCATTTTGAATTTGAGAAAAGTAGAAACCGCCAAACTAAAATAGACTTAACGAAAGCCATTCAGTCGTGTGTGATGCATAAAGTCACATTCTACTTCAAAACACAAAACACAAAACACAAAACATCAATGAAGATGTCGAAAGGGGGGCTTACGTGGTGAAATGTGTTTGTCCTTTTACTCTTTCCAGGGTTTTTTTACTTCTATTGAGATAAGTACGGACATGTTTGAGCGAGGCGGCAGTTGGAGATCGAAGCCGATTTTCAGTGGATCGCACCACAAATGTCAAAATGTGTAATCTTGTAATCTAAATAAACGGTACATTCAAACTTCAGATACATAATATCATTATTCCTTCCATTACAGGATTCTCAACGGAATGGTATAGTGACATCATTCATAACACCAATAGGCGATAATTCCACTCTTTCTCTGCCTGCTACGTACATACACTTACCTAATATTGAGTTCTCTTCTCACTTGTTATCTATTGTTAAATGTTTACATGGCCTGAGGAAGGAATATGAACACGAGTCTGGCTGGATACGAGTAGACCTTTTTTCATTGATCAACGAATAGTCCATTTTACGGTGTCATCGCCATACGATCGAAAGTAATTGTAGTAGCCCGAGAGTCGGGGATTCGATGACGAGGCCTTGCAGGAACGAAGCAGGGTCACCAACGTACCGATGTTACTATTAAACGTGCCAATGAAATACGTGCTATCGATGGCGATCGAAAGTTCGGTCAGGAATTCGATCGTGTCCTCAGGAAATATTCGAATCTTCCTCAAGAACATTTGCTTGAAAGGTCCGGAAATACCGAACCACTTTCCTTTTGTCCACAAATTCCAGTAGAGGGGAACATGTCCTTCTTCATCCACTTCTTGTTCATCCAGTAAAATAAGACTCTCGAAAAAACTCCTTCTGTGCCAATCCAGTTGTAAGAAAACTTGCCAGTTTCGGGGTTGATTAGAACCAGAATCTGCGAGGATCACATGATTTTTGCCGACAATCAGAGGATAAGATGCGTATCCATTGTACTTGGCATTGGGAGGCTTCTTACCGCTCATGACTTGCTGCAAGTTGTGAACCAGAATGGACGCTTGCTTGATGGCAGCGGCAGTCTTACTATTGGATGTTGTGGTTCAATCTCCGAGTGCGCAGTTCATCCGCAGGGGTACTGGTGCCGTACGCAATACATACGCAATGAAACACATGGATTCGCACTTTAGACTTTATTAAAATAGTTATTGCTCGCACATGCGCGTTTACTGAATTTTAAGATTCGCTCTCAATCTTTGCGAGATGCACAAGGTCCACAATCTTGAAATCACCATTTGGATCTCTTAGAATTGCATCAGTACCATCAATACAAACGAGTTCTCCTTCAAGTCCAACGTCAGCACCACCAGTGACCAAAACTGTATCGTGTTCTTTAGGAGCTACCATCAAACAATCACCGCATGAGACTGTTTGGGTGGTCTTATCTTCGAATTCGACGACAGCGCTGTTGTTATTCACATCCTTGATTACAGCTGCCTTGTCATTCTTCAGCTGAATACAAACCCGTTCCATGAACCAGACAGGAGCTTGCTGGCCATCATCTGCGCCAATTGCAGAAGTTCCTTGCATACTGTAATCTGGTTCATCTTTCAGTACCACAGCACCTCCGGGTGTATCGTTCAAATTACTATTATCATTTGTAGAAGGAGTCCAAGTTGAAGCGCTTTGATCATTGGAGGACGAACCCCACCCCCCATCTGCACCTATTGACGCAGGAGCAAAGCTATTATCTTGAGTAGGGGAAGTGCTGGGTGCCCACGTTGATCCCATATCATTCTCATTCTCCATTTCATCCACTGGTCGATCAATTGCACCACCTGGACGCCAGACATCATCACTTCCTCCCGTGCTATGCGACGGTGTGTATCCTCCAGATATATCTCCATGCATTGGCGTTGCACTTCCATGCATTGGAGTCGCACCACCATGCATAGGTGTGGCTCCTCCATGCATAGGAGTTGCCCCACCATGGAATGGAGTATTCGGTGCCAAAATATCGTGAACACTGGAACGATTCGGATCCTCAGTTGCTCCAAATTTATCTCCCACAACAGCCACTCGTTCACGAAGAACCATGACCTTTTTCAGACGAGAATGCAATTCAATCTGCACATGAGTCGGTGTTGCATCCGCAACACTTCCAAGGTACCCTTTCCAATTTCCAGCTTGAATCCTGACAGTTTTACCAATGAGCCCATCATCCCTTCTACCACGATTAGGTCCTGCAGCAGCTCCTCCCCGTTGCTGCGATTGCGGGGTACTAAACGGACTAGCACCACCATCCGCTGCATTTCTCGCTTGAACCTTGTTTCCAGAGAGAACACAACTTCTGCTCCTCACTACAAAAACACCTGCATTCTCCGTCCTTGTCTGAGAATAAAGAAAGAGTTGCGCACGGTTCATTCGTTTGATGGTCGCATTCTTGCCTTTGTGCGGTCCTTCTGCCACACTGACAGTATCACCTACACGAATTTGATTTCCCTGCACATCCAGAGCGACTGCACGCATAGAACTACTATTACGCTTTCCACGAAGCTCTTCTGGACGAACCTCTCTGACAATCCCATGATTGTTAATCACTGTGAATTCCTCACGGCCGACACGCACAATGACTCCAACTTCATTCGCGGATCCTCCTCCACTGAGTACGACAAGGTCGTGGAGTTCATATCCTGCCAATGTGTTTTGACCAGATGCCACTTCGGCGGATTCCTGAAGTTGTGAAATGCGAACTATGTGGATTTGATATTGAAAAGGAAAAAGAATATGTATCAGTCATTAGAGAAACATTTCTGTCATGCGCATGTTTTTAAACCATGCATTCCTATCCCTACAGTATCACATTCTCCAATGATATTTCTCCCATCTCCTTACTTACCTGAAACCTCCTTATGAGTCATATCCGTCAAAATAACAGCGGTAGCATCCGACTCCCCCTCCAACTTCTCCACCGCCACAACCACTCCCGTCTCATTCGCATACCTCCCCTCAATCACCTTAACATGAGCCCCAACCGGAATCAATTTCCTCACTTGAGAAATCAAGAACTCCACTTCCGTCGTAAGCGTATCCGCCCCAACACCCATGGGCTTCACCTTAACAGTAGACCCATCAATACTCATGAGTTTACCCCCCATCCCCACCAAATCACCTTCAATAATCTCCACCGTATCACCAATCACCAACCCACCAATATTCGACGATCCCTGCGCAATACTCGTCTTCCCCTGCAAATCCGATAATTCATCCAAAAGAGATTTGGCAATTTTCGACCCTTCATTCTCCTCCTCCCCCTCTCCTCCCGCATTATACCCACCACCCATTCCACCACTCGCACTCTCCTTATTCCTATTACGAAATCTCTGCAATTCATCCAAAGTAGGAGGCTCATCCTCCCCACAAGGCTTCACCATAGTCCCAACCGTAACCTCCTTCAAAAGGTACCCATCATGATAATAATTCCCTTCAAAGAAATCACAATAATTATCTGCACTCCCACTACCCAACCCCATAATCCCAACTCCACCAGGAAACCTCTGCCTGGTCAAACTCTGTTTCCCGAGGGAGGCAACTTCCTGCGAAACAAAGAATTTTTGAGGCGGTTTCACGGTTCGACGACGGATTTTTGCTTCTTCCGGTGGCAGATCGGATAGGGTTAGGTCGAGGCGTGGTACGCATTGGATGACGCATTTGATTCCGGATTCGCGGACGGAGCGTACTAGTGCTAGGTCTCCTTTGTAGTGTCCGCGTGCCATTCGTACCCATTCATTGTTTTTGACTGTTTGGGTGTAGTGGTGTGGTGAGGTGTGGTATGAGTATGAGTATCAATAAATGCATGTATGCATGTATGCATGTATGCATGTATGTATCAACACACATACATGTAACAACAAACAAACAACCCCAATCAATCAATCATCACTTACCAGGCTTCTTCTTGGGTGTGACAGTCATGACAGTAG
>Ga0209712_10004804_pt1 | contig 10677 bp, 11 predicted proteins | sample ArcOceMetagenome_FD_187443 | JGI IMG/M metagenome (GOLD analysis project Ga0209712, IMG submission 187443) | Marine eukaryotic phytoplankton communities from Arctic Ocean - Arctic Ocean - Greenland ARC118M Metagenome (SPAdes) (version 2) | ecosystem: Environmental > Aquatic > Marine > Oceanic...
GTAGTAATGGTTGGAGCAGGTGTAGCAAATGTAAACGCTGCTACTAAACTAATTGATAATGGATTTGATGGTAAAATCACTATTATTGATATGGGTAAAAACCCATACGATAGAAAATATAGTGAAGTAATGGAAGGTTTCCTAGGAGCAGGAGGTTGGTCTGATGGTAAATTAACATACCATACTTCAATTGGTGGTCAATTATCTAAGTATTGTGGTGAAGAAAAAGCAATGGAATTATTTGACCAAGTTATAGCTAACTTCAAACGTTTCCATCCTAAACCAGAAGAGGTACAATGTTCAGATCCTCAAGCAGAACCAGATTTTATTAAACCATATTTTGGGTTACGTTTATTCCCAGTATGGCATGTTGGTACCGATTATTTACATGAGATAGGTAAAAATTGGTATGACTTTTTAGTAGAAGGTGGTGTTGAATTTATTTGGGAACAAAAAGTTAGCGATATCAATTTTAGACATAACGAAATAACATTCAAATCAGTTAAACCTGAGTTTGCTAATATGGATAATGATAGCATATTTTATGACACACTTATCTTTGGTGTAGGTAAATCTGGTATTGATTTTGGTAAGAAACTAGCAGAACAATATAAACTACCAACTGAACCTAAACCGGTACAAATTGGTGTTCGATTTGAAGCACCACAGAAACATTTCCAAAAATTAATTGACGTATCTTACGATTTCAAATTATATAGAAAATATGAAGATAAAGGCGTATCATTACGTTCTTTCTGCACAAACAACAATGCAGCATATGTTGCCGTTGAAGAAACGTATGGGGACCATAGCTACAACGGACATGCTAAAAAAGATGAATCATTTAGGAATGATATGACCAATTTTGGTATCTTAATGGAAGTACAAGGTATATCAAAACCATTTGAATGGGCTAGAGACGTAGTTAAAAAATTACAAATTGATGGTACCGGATTATATTATAGCCCAACACGTAAACCATCAACAACATCAGAAGGTAAAAATGTATCAGCTATCCAAGTAGATAGATTACATGAAATTTCAAAAGCAATGCAACCTTATTTTCCTTATGTATATGATTTTATTAATGACATGAAGAAAGTGTTCCCAACATTAAAAGACGATTGGGGTATTTATGTACCCGAAGTAAAATATCTATCACCTGAGCCACTTGTCGATTATTCCAATCTATCACTCACCAAATACAGCAATGTCCATTTCGTAGGCGATGCTTTATCAGCTAGAGGTATAACGGTAAGTGGTGCACAAGGGACATATGTTGCTGAAAGTATATTAGGAAAAACTAAATAATTTACGTATATTGGAGTATGAAAAATAAAGAAAACAAGTGGCCTAAAAGTCAAAGATTAAAGAAAGCAGATGGAACTATCGCCTATCTTTGGGATGGTAAATTACATAACTGGGAAGGACCAGCTCTAATTCCTGAAGGTGATGATAGAAAAAGAGAATATTATCTTTATGGGATCCCATATTCTGAGGAAGATCATAAAGAAGCCATAAGAAACCAAACAGGTTTACCTTGGTATAAACAACCAGCTCCAAAAGGAGCACAACATCGAAATTAATATGAAAATAGGGTTATGTGGAACAATGAGTGTAGGTAAAACAACGTTGGTTAATGCACTAAAAAATTTATCGCAGTTTAAGGATTATAATTTTGCAACTGAACGGAGCCAACATTTAATGTCTTTAGGCATTCCTTTAAATACAGACTCAACATTAAAAGGACAAACAGTATTTTTAGCGGAACGTTGTGGTGAATTAATGCATGACAAAATCATCACAGATAGAACAGTATTGGATGTTATGGCGTTTACAATGAATGCAAAGTCAATCCCTTACCAGGATAAAGAAGCATTTGAAACATACGCTTCAGAATTTGTTAGAGAATACGATTATATATTTTACATATCTCCTCATGGGTTAGAAATCGAGGATAATGGGGTACGTGAAACAGATGAACATTATAGAGATTTAATTGATTTTACAATTACAACACTTATTAAAAGACATGGACATAAATGTAACACAATAGAAAAAATATCTGGATCTACAAAGGAACGTATTCAACAAATATTAACTATAACAGGCCTTTAACATATTTATAATAAAAACTAACATATAATGAAGAAATCAGAACTAAATAAGTTTATAAAAGAAAGTATTATTGAAACGTTGTCTGAAAATCCAATCCCATCTAAAGACGAAGTAGAAGATACTACAGCAGCAGTTAAAGATCTCAAAAAAGAATTAGAAGGTTTAGATGAAGATATTGATGTTGATGACGATAAAGATGCGGTAGCTCAAGCAAAAGCAGCTAGAGGTAAACATAAAAAACTAGACATAGCAGTTAAAGCCTTAAAATCTTTAGAAACAGATATGAAATCATTAGCAAGGAAATATAGTGCTGCCGATGAAACTGAAAAGGAAGATATTAAAAATGTACTAAAGACTAAAACTGAAAAGAAAAAAGAATTAAAATCTTTAGTAGATAAATTAGAAAAAAATGTTGTCTAGGGAAAGGTTTATTAGCTATGGTTTAATACTTTTGTTAGGTAGTGCATTAATGTATTTTATCTTACTAGATGATCAAAAATATGTAGAAAACTATAATATAAAAATCGAAGAATTATCACATAAGGTTGATTCATTACATAACATAAATGATAATCTAATATTTAAAATTGACACTTTAAGCCAACAAATAGTTAAACTGGATAAAGAAATTGATAAGCAGGATAAGAAGATTTTTACATTAAAATATAAAGTAAATGAAAAAGTTAATACCGTTGATAGTTTTAATGATGATGAGCTTACAAGGTTTTTCACAGACCGTTATAGACAGTACATCAATAAAAATAAAAAAACCGATAGTACGTCTAGTAATTAAAGATTTAATAAAGGGCGACGGTGCAAAAGAAGAAATAAAATTATTATCTAATAAATTACGTTTATTAGAAACAAAAGTTATTGTTAAAGATAGTGTTATATTTAATTTAAATGGGAGGGTTACAAATTTTGAGAGTATGTTAAATACCCAATCTAACCAAATAGATTTATCAAGAAAATTATCTGAAAAATTACAATTGGATTTAAAAAAACAAAAAGTAAAAACTAAATTAATGTCAGGTGCTGGTATATTAGTAGTAGTAGGCATTTTAGTTTTATCAAAGTAACATGGCAGATTTAAAAAAAGTAATTAGACAAGAATATTTAAAGTGTGCTACGGACCCCGTGCATTTTATGCGTAAATACTGTTATATACAGCATCCACAACGTGGCCGCATACAATTCAACCTGTTCCCATTTCAAGAGAAAGTACTCAAGCTAATGCGCGATAATCCATATTCGATTATTTTAAAATCTAGGCAGTTAGGTATATCAACATTATCCGGAGGTTATTCTTTATGGTTAATGACTTTTCATAAGGATAAAAACATTCTTTGTATAGCAACCAAACAGGAAACTGCTAAAAACATGGTTACAAAGGTAAAATTCATGTATGAAAATTTACCTTCATGGCTTAAAGTAGATGCCCCCGAAAATAACAAATTAACCTTACGATTAGCAAATGGTTCTCAAATAAAAGCTACATCAGCTTCTAGTGATGCTGGTAGATCAGAAGCAGTATCTTTACTGTTAATTGATGAAGCAGCTTTTATTGATAATATTGGAGAAATATGGGCCTCAGCTCAACAAACACTAGCAACTGGTGGTGGGTGTATAGCATTAAGTACACCATATGGTACTGGTAATTGGTTCCATCAAACATGGACAAGAGCAGAAGCTGCTGAAAACCAATTTTTACCTATTAAACTACCTTGGTATGTACACCCTGAAAGAGATGATGCTTGGAGAAAACAACAAGATGAATTATTAGGAGATCCTAGAATGGCGGCACAAGAATGTGATTGTGATTTTAGTACTTCTGGTGATATTGTATTTTACCCTGAATTAATAGACTTTTACGAAAAAACATATGTAAAAGATCCTATGGAAAAAAGAGGAACAGACCAAAATTTATGGGTTTGGGAATCAGCAGATTATAGTAGAAATTATATGGTAGTAGCTGATGTATCTAGAGGAGATGGAAAAGATTATTCTGCATGCCATGTTATAGACACAGAAACAAATGTACAGGTAGCTGAATATAAGGGACAATTAGGTACAAAAGAATATGGTCATTTATTAGTTGGTTTAGCAACAGAATATAATGAAGCAATGTTGGTGATAGAAAACGCTAACATTGGGTGGGCAACTATACAGGTTGTTATTGATAGAGGATATGCTAATTTATACTATTCGCAAAAGAGTGAAAGTTCAAATGTAAGTTCGTATTTTGATAAGTACCAAGACCATTCAAAAATGGTAGCTGGTTTTACAATGTCTTCTAGAACGCGACCTATGGTGATAGGTAAGTTTCAAGAGTACATAGGGGATAAAGGGGTAACAATACAATCAAAAAGGTTAATAGAAGAAATGAAGACATTCATTTGGCGTAATGGAAGACCAGAAGCACAATCGGGTTACAATGATGATTTAGTAATGGCTTTTAGCATGGCTATGTACGTTAGAGACACAGCATTAAAATTTAGACAACGGGGAATTGATTTAACAAAACAATCAATCAACAATATGTCAGTCAATAGAACCCCATATCAAGGGAGTTATGGCGCAGGGTATGGTAAAGTACCAAATCCTTACCGAATGGATACACCAGACGGCACAGAAGACATTAGTTGGTTAATAGACTAATATTTATAACTATAATTATATATTAATATGGCAGATAAAGGCGTATTTTCAAGATTAAGAAGACTATTTTCAACAGACGTAGTAATACGAAATGTAGGGGGTAATCAAATAAAAACAGTAGATTCAGGACATATCCAATCAAGTGGAGAATATGAAACAAATTCACTAATAGATAGATTTAATAAAGTCTATTCATCAGCACCTACCTCGTTATACGGAGCTCAATTTAACTTAAATTACCAATATTTAAGAACCCAACTATACTCAGAGTATGATGTAATGGATCAAGACGCCATTATAGCTTCATCATTAGATATTGTTGCGGATGAATGTACGCTTAAAAATGACATGGGTGAAGTGCTTCAAATTAGAAGTTCAAATGAAGATATTCAAAAATTATTATATAATTTATTTTATGACGTTTTAAACGTTGAATTTAATTTATGGATGTGGGTTAGACAAATGTGTAAATACGGTGACTTTTTCTTAAAGCTAGATATAGCAGAAAAATTTGGTGTTTATAATGTAATCCCATACACTGCGTATCATATTGAAAGATTAGAAGGTACCAACCCTGATAACCCTGCAGAAGTAAAATTTAGATGGAATCCTGAAGGTTTTTCTGGTGGTTCTTCAAGTGGTTACTATAATGTAGCAGGTGCTAATGGGGCCGATGATGATAGAAGTGGTATTATATACGACAATTATGAAATGGCTCACTTTAGAATGGTAGGTGATGTTAATTACCTTCCATATGGTAGAGCTTATATTGAACCCGCTAGAAAGTTATTTAAACAATACACATTAATGGAAGACGCGATGTTAATTCATAGAATTGCTCGTGCACCTGAAAAAAGAGTATTTTATGTAAACGTTGGAGCAATTCCACCAAATGAAGTAGAAGCATTTATGCAAAAAACTATTTCAAACATGAAACGTACTCCACTTATGGATGAAAAAACAGGAGAATATAATCAAAAATACAACATGCAAAACATGTTAGAAGATTTTTATATCCCTGTTAGAGGTAATGATAGCTCAACTAAAATAGAAACAACACCTGGATTACAGTATGATGGTATAGCGGATGTTGAATATTTAAGAGAAAAATTATTTGCCGCACTTAAAGTACCTAAAGCATTTTTAGGATATGATGAAAATATAGAAGGTAAAGCTACATTAGCAGCAGAAGATATTAGATTTGCTCGTACTATTGATAGAATACAAAGAATATTATTATCAGAACTAAATAAAATTGCTTTAGTACATTTATATACTCAGGGTTATACTGATGAGACATTGACGAATTTTGAATTATCAATGACTACTCCATCTATTATATATGATCAAGAAAGAATTGAATTACTAAAATCTAAAACTGAATTAGCACAACAGATGTTAGACCAAGGTTTAGTACCTTCAGACTGGATTTATCATAATATTTATCACTTTAGTGAAGACCAATATGATGAGTATAGAGACTTAGCTAGAGAAGATGCTAAACGTAAATTTAGACTTAAACAAATAGAAGAGGAAGGTAATGACCCAGTTACAACAGGTAAGTCATATGGTACACCTCATGATTTAGCATCATTATATGGTAAAGGAAGATCAATGGAAGACCCAGGTAACGTACCAAAACCAGATAAGTATGCACAAGACGGTCCTGGAAGACCTGTAGATAGTGTTACTAGCAGAGGTAAACAATCCTCAAATTTTGGAAAAGATCCTCTAGGAGTAAAGCGCATGAAGGACACAGATAAAAATGAGGGAGATGGTAGACCTAAACTTAGAGAATCTGAAAGTGCACAAACAACTTTCCTAAAAAATAAAGATATGTTTAAGAAAATTAACAAAAAACAGTTAGTTTTTGAAGACGATAGAGATGATAGTAAACTACTTGATGAATCTCAACTAAAAGGTTAATATTTATAAATAAATATATTTTTGATGAAAATAAAACATTCAAAGTATAAGAATACAGGTATTCTTTTCGAGTTACTAGTTAGACAAATTACATCAGACACATTAAAAGGTGATGACTCACCTGCTATTGGGTTAATTAAGAAGTACTTTGTTAAATCTGAGTTAGGTCGTGAGTACAAACTGTATGAATCGATACTAAAATCCAAAGTAGTTAATGAATCTAGAGCAACTCTATTCATTAGTACTGCTCTTGATAATTCAATTAAATTCAACAAATCTAGCTTAAGGAAACAAAAGTATAATTTGATTAATGAGATACAAACCCATTATGATTTAAATACATTCTTTGGTGCTAAAATTAAGGATTATAAAGAATTAGCAGCATTATACACTCTAATAGAAGGGGTAAGTAATGAGAAGGACACAGATACCAATCAACTAATAGCCAATAAAATTACATTACTTGAATTTTTAACTAAAGATAAAGTATCAACTACACAAAAAGATTTAGTAATGGAAGAATATTCCACTTACGATAAAGATACTAGAATTCTTACATACAAAATATTATTAGAAAGATTTAATGATAAACATAATGATTTAACTAATGATCAGAAACAAGTATTAAAAGAATTTATTAATTCTGTTGATTCAACTCCAGGGTTAAGAAAATTTTATAATAGTAAAATCATAGAATTAAAAGAACAATTAATTCAAGAAGCTAAAGTCGTTAAAGATAAAGCTACAAAAGTTAAAATAACAGAAATATCTAAATTTTTAATTGAATTAAGTAAAACTGATAAAATAAACAGTGACAACTTAGTTGATTTATTACAATATTATGATCTGGTAAACGAAATAAAAACAGCAAATGGCAAAGTTCAAGTACAATCTTAAAGAATCAAAATTTAATGTTGGTCAAGTTGACGTAAAGAAGGGAGTTAAATCTACTGTTACAGATATTGACCCAAACACGGGGGCTGTATCTTGGGATATTGATTATGTTCCTAACATAGATAAGTTAGTTGAAGATGTTGATGAACTAACTAAAACAGCTAAAGGAGTATACCAGAAAGCAAAAGACGATAAAAAGTTTTTAGATATCTACGAACAATCTAGATCTTTAAGAAACTCAATTCGTACTCACGTTAGAAATAACTACCCAGAAGAATATAAAAAGGCAATGAATGAGGAAGAGGTTGAAGAAATGTCTACATCAGGTGGGGCAGGTGCCTATTTAACACCTTATGCTTTTAAATTACCAAAAAAGAAAAAAGTAAAAGAAGACGCTGTAAAATCTGCTAACATACATAAACAAGGACAACACCCTGGTGAAGACTTAGGTCCGGGCCCAAAGGCAACAGAAGACGGAGTAAAAGATAATGCTTATGTAAAACAATTTAAATATTCATTAGTTCCAAAAAATAAAAACGGTACTTACGTACAAAAAGGTTCAGGACTCGAAGTAAAAAAACTTTTTTAATATGTATAATTATAGGATAGTGGAACAAGACGAAGAAGTAGCAAAGTTCCAACAAGAGCGCATTGATGCTTTTGATGGGTTGGAAACTAGGCTTGATGATATAAAAATATTGATTCGTCAAGCAAAAATTGAAACGATAAAAACATATAGAGAACAACCAAAAACCTTTGCCATAGTTAAACCAACAGACTTAATTGGCGATTTTTTAAGCGACATAGAAACACTATTAGAAAAATAATAATATGAAAACATTACAAGAACAATACAACCAAATCCAAAAAGGCGGAGGTCGTAAAGATTTATTTTTAAAAGAAGCTAAACAAAAATATCCTAATTTAATTAGTAATTTAACTTCATTTAATGACGCCGAAACCATCTTAAAACACAGAAGTGTGATTAATGAAGAATTAGGCGGTATAGTTACACTAAAACCTTTAGTTCAATTAACTTCAGATGATTTTAACCCAAACAAGCAAGCTTGGGAAACTAAATACGAAAACTTTGTTAATGAAGAAAAAGCTAAAGCATTAAAGCCCATCATTAATAAAGATATTGATGAAAAAATCAATACTAAAAAAGAAGACGAAGCAGTTAAGGCTGATGGTAAAAAGGTAGCTAAAGGTGTTGATAATGTTGAAGAGCGTAATTATGATTATTCTCCAAAAGAGGATAATATTAATAATGTTAATGGTCAGGAAATGATGAATGGTGTTTATTATGAAATTAAAGAAAACCCTGAACTATCATTAGCAGAAGCTCAAGAAAAAGTAATTAAAAACCTAGCTAAAGATCAATTACACTATGTAAAAGAAGGTCAATTTGGAGTAGGCATAGGATATACAGAACAAAAAGTAGAAGAAAATACCGGTAACACATATGGTGGAAGCGGATATAGCGATAAACTTAAAGAAACAACAACAGAAATGAAACCAATTAAAGAAGCATTATACAAAAAATTAATTAAAGAAGGATTAGGTGGAGTTGTAACTTCAGGTAACCCAAATTCATATGCTGTCCAATCAGGAAATGTGATTAGACAAATGATGGCTGAAGATGAATTCCAAGCTAATCAAGCAGGATCTCAATATCATGATTCATTATACGCAGAAGGTGCTAAGCCAGATTTTGCTGATATCGATGGAGATGGTAATAAAAGCGAACCAGTAAAAAAAGCAGCAGCTGATAAGAAGAAAAAACCTAAAAAAGATTCAATTGATTCTAAATTAGCTGAAATAGGAAAAGAAGCTGAAGCAGTAAAAATGGAAGCCCAATTAGATTTCCTACATGATCATATTCAAGAAAAAGTAGACAGAGTAGCTTCAATTAACGAGGATGAAAATCTTAGTGAATTAATTGATAAGTCTAAGATGAAAGAAATGCAAAGAGAAATAAAGCTTTTAGAAAAAAAGAAAGCTGGCATGGAAAAAATCTATGAAAAATCTTGTGGTAAAGCATATAAAAAAACAGAAATAGTAGATGAGGCTGAAGATATAGAAGAAATGGATGCTCAAAGTTGGAATGATAAAAACAACCCAACACAAGGACCAGCAGGTGAACGTGATCCTAAAAAAGTAGGACAATCAACAGGTGCGTATAGCGTAAACAAATAAAAATGATGAGTAAAAAACTCTTAATTGAAACTCACACCCTTAAATCTTCTCCTGTTCAACTAACTGAAAATGTTAGTAAGGAAAATGGTAATATAATTGTTGAAGGGATTTTAGCATCTGCCGAAGTTAAAAACGGTAATGGGCGTTATTATTCTAAAGAATTATGGGAGAGAGAAATGGATAGATATCAAGTTCTTATTGACGAAAGACGTTCAATGGGAGAACTAGATCATCCAGAATCACAAGTTATAAATTTACAAAATGTTTCTCATATTATAACTGAATGGAATTGGGATGAAGATAATGTGATGGGTAAGATAGAAATACTACCTACTCCCGCAGGAAAAATACTAACTGAACTAATTAAAAATGGTGTTACCGTAGGTGTATCATCAAGAGGTATGGGTTCATTAGAACAAAAAGGCGGTGTAATGGAAGTACAAGATGACTTTGAATTACTATGTTGGGATTTCGTTTCCACCCCGTCTAACCCAGGTTCATTTATGGGTGTTTTACAAGAAGGTAAAAATACATTCGAATATGATTATACTAAAGTTAATAGCATTATACATGAAATCCTTTGTTCTAAGGGTTCTTGTCCTATAGTTTAATTTTAAGATATTTTCATATACGTATAACCGCAATACACCATCTCTTATATGGTGTGAATAAATTATATTTCTATTACGATTCTTAATAATCGTATTTCACAAACAATTAAATTTTGGGATTATGGCAACAAACAGAGATTTGCTAAAAGAGGCCATTGCAGACGCTAAATCCGTTAAGGAAGTAGCAATCGCAAACGCCAAACTTGCTCTAGAAGAAGCTTTTACACCATTTTTGAAAGATCAATTATCTGCTAAATTGCAGGAAATGGAT
>Ga0209712_10004806_pt1 | contig 10676 bp, 8 predicted proteins | sample ArcOceMetagenome_FD_187443 | JGI IMG/M metagenome (GOLD analysis project Ga0209712, IMG submission 187443) | Marine eukaryotic phytoplankton communities from Arctic Ocean - Arctic Ocean - Greenland ARC118M Metagenome (SPAdes) (version 2) | ecosystem: Environmental > Aquatic > Marine > Oceanic...
CACCAGTCGTTGGGTCGGTACATAATGATATATATGGTATTTTAACTTCTGCTAATTGCGCTAGTTTTGCGGATGTTTTCACAAGTTGCATTAATGAAAGTGATGCTTCCATCATTCTTGCTCCTCCTGATTTAGAAACCATTAGAAATGGAATTTTATGCTCTATTGAATAATTAATTGCTCTTGCAATTTTCTCACCTACAACAGATCCCATAGAACCACCAATAAAAGCAAAATCCATAGCAGCAATAACGATCTCTTTTCCTATAGATTTGCCTACAGCAGTTCTTACAGCGTCATTTAATTTTGTTTTTTCTTGGGCAGCCCTTAATCTATCTGGATATTTTTTTGTGTCTTCGAATTTCAAAGGGTCTTTAGAAGTTAAATTCTCATTTAATTCTTCAAACTTATTGTCATCAAAAAATAACTCAAAATATTCTTTACTGCCAATTCTTACATGATATCCATCTTCTGGGCTTACATACAAATTTCTTTTAAGTTCTTCTGTATCTATTATTTTTCCACTGGGCGTTTTATACCATAAACCCTTTGGAGTATCTTTTTTATCTTCTGTCGAAGTTTGTATTCCTTTATCTGTTCTTTTAAACCAAGCCATACTTGTGTTGTGTTTTAGATTGTTTCTATATTTATAATTTAAAGAATAGTGTATAAATTAGAAATACAAATGTAAAAGTTTTTTCTTTAAAGTGTACATTTTGATTCTTAAAGTCATAAAAAAAGCACTTTGATTTAATCAAAGTGCTTTTTTTTATTAAAAAATACTTTTTACTATAATGTATCTACATTGTTTAAGTCAGTAAAAGCTTGCTTTAATCTTGTTTTAAAAGTTTGCTCACCTTCACGTAACCATTTTCTTGGATCGTAATATTTTTTGTTAGGTTGATCTGCTCCGTCAGGATTACCAATTTGATTTGCTAAATAATCAGCTTTTCCTTGCATATAATCTCTAATTCCCTCACTAAATGCAAATTGTAAATCAGTATCGATATTCATTTTGATAACTCCATATCCGATAGCTTCTCTAATTTCTTCTAAGGTAGAACCTGAACCTCCATGAAATACAAAATCAATATGATTTTCTTCAACACCATATTTTTTTGTAACAAATTCTTGAGAATTTTTTAAAATTTTTGGCGTTAATTTTACATTTCCTGGCTTGTAAACTCCGTGCACATTGCCAAAAGCTGCAGCAATTGTAAATTGAGGAGATACTTTTAATAACTCTTCATATGCATAAGCAACTTCTTCTGGTTGCGTGTATAATTTAGAAGCATCAACATCAGAATTATCTACACCATCTTCTTCACCACCAGTAATTCCTAATTCAATTTCTAAAGTCATACCCATTTTGCTCATTCTAGCTAAGTATTCTTTACATATTGCTATGTTTTCTTCTAACGGTTCTTCAGATAAATCTATCATGTGAGAACTATATAGCGGCTTACCAGTCTCTTTAAAATGCTTTTCAGATGCATCTAATAAACCATCAATCCAAGGTAGTAATTTCTTTGCAGCGTGGTCTGTATGTAAAATTACAGGCACTCCATAAGCAACTGCTAATTCATGAATGTGTTTTGCACCAGCGATACCGCCTGCGATAGCTGCTTTTTCATTTTCGTTTGATAAACCTTTTCCTGCATTAAATTGTGCTCCTCCATTTGAAAACTGAATAATTACAGGTGCATTTAAATCTCTAGCAGTTTCTAAAACACCATTAATTGTATTAGAACCAATAACATTTACTGCTGGTAAAGCGAATCCTTTTTCTTTTGCTAATCTAAAAATTTCTTGAACTTCTGTTCCTGTAGCTACTCCAGGTTTAATATTATGACTCATTTTATATTTTTTAGTGATGTATACTTGTCAAAAGTACTAAAAAATAGTAGTTTAAGAATCTTGATTCTGTAAAAAATAACGAAAACGTTATAGCGTTTTTTAAAGATTTATTTAGAAAGGATAGTTGATCCCGATATTATAAACAGCATTGGCAAAATCGTAGTTTTTAAACCATTTTCTGTCATTTAAATAAGGTTCATACGTTTTAAAACCAACATCAAGACGCAGGATTAAAAAGTTAAAATCAAGTCTTGCACCAAAACCAGAGCCAATGGCAATATTTTTTAAAGAAGCAAAACTATTAAATTTAGCATCCTCTTCTACAAAACTAGATCCAGAAATATCCCAGATATTTCCTGCGTCAAGAAATAAAGCTCCTTTTAATTTGCTAATAACGTCAAATCGATACTCAACACTTGTTAAAAATTTAAAACTACCAATGTTAAATTCTAATCCAGAATCTCTACTTCCTGGACCTAATTCATAGGTTTGCCATGCTCTAATATCATTAGATCCACCGGCAAAATAACTTTTTGTAAAAGGAATGTCAGAATTATCGTATGTAATTATTGCGCCTAAAAATGTTCTAAGACCAAAAACAGCGTTATTCTCAAAACTCCAGAACTTTTTGAATTCTATATCTGTTTTAAAATACTGTGCTAAAGGGATATTTAAGAAAGTCTTTTTGTTGTTTGCATTTGTATTATTGGATAACAAACCTAAAATATTGCCAGAATTGGCAACTCTAATTTTAAAGAAAGAAAAATTACTGTCTTTAAAATCTGATTGACTGTTGTAAGTATATGAATAGGCTATTGTTGGTATTAAGAAATCGGAAGTAATAATATTATATCGATTCAAAATATTTGTTGCCGCATTATATGCTTCTGAATTCGAAGACTGAAAATCGCGATTACCTGCAACTGTATTCATAAATGAAATTGCTTCATTTGGTAAACCCAAAATTCTGTTCTCGTCATTATAGTATATTTGGGCAACTGCGTTCAAACTATCAAATTCAGAATTATAGATATTAAAGAAGCTACCAATGTTTAGGTTTTTTACATATTGTGTATTTAAAACCTCTAATTGCATGGTTTTTTTCTGATTAAATTGCCACTTGTAATCTGTTAAAAAAGTAAAAGTTTGCCTATCTAAACCAATGTTTTTTTGAAAACTAGAGCCTATCGAAAACAAAGTTCTTGGAGACATTTTTTTTGGGACAGACTTGCTCAAACCAAAAGGAGCTACAAACCTCGGTATCTCTATAGATATATCTGATCCAATTTCCCAGCCAGGACCATTGTTGGCATCAAACCAGGAACCCAAAAAAGATATTTTTAGTAATTCGGATCCTTTAAAAGCATTTCTATTTGCAATAGAAAATTTTGCAGAAGTACCAATGTTTCTAATATTAGAGTGTGTTAATTCTGTTTCAAAACCTAAAGTGTATTTTTCTAATGGAGCTAGAGAAATATCCATTCTTAGCTCATTATTGGTTCCTGAAATTGGTGTAAATTTAATCGTTGTTGATTTAAAATTTTTTAAAGATTTTAAATGTGTCCTTGTTAAATTTCTTAAAGTATCTTTATAAATTCCACCAGGTTTTAAGAAAATAGATTCTGATAAATATTTAGGATTGTATTTTATCTTTTTGTGTGCCAAAAAATTAATTCCCTCATAGGAAATAGAATCTTTTATTGGACTCCCTTTTTTTGAGAAAGAATAATCTGTGTAAACATTTACTTCTTTTATAGTATGAACTTTATAAGGCTTTTCTATGTAATTTCTGTTTTCTTCAATTAATCGATGAGAAGAAATTAAAAAATCAACATTGGTTTTATAATCAGTTCTGGTAGAGTCTACATAAAAACCAATAGCAGATTCTGCAAAATGATAAATGCCATTATTTCTAAAAAGTTTTACAACGTTATCAGCTTCATTTCTAAATGCTTGATCGTTATATTGATTCCCTTTCTTTAAAAGTGTTTCTAAAGCAGCTGTTTTGTATATCGAATCTAAAACTGGAGATGAAATTTTGATGCGGACAGAATCTAACATTGTGGGCTTACCTTCTGAGATATGATATGCTACAGTCGCTTTTTTATGTGTGGAGTCTCTATTTATTTTAGAGGTTATTTTCGATTTAAAATAGCCTTGCGTTTTATAATACGCCCATAAATTATCTGTGGTTCTTTTTACTTTAACATCGTTAATGATCTCTGGACCTTTATATTTTAAAAAGGATTTATTTAAGTTGATTAAATAGTTGGCATAGGCTATACTTTGTTTTTCAGAAAAAATGGTTTTTACGAAACGGTAAGAACTTCTATTTTCCTTTGCCCATTCAGAAGCTGTTTTTGGTTTATTGTGATCTCCAGTGTTGTGAAGATACAAACCTAAAGGGAAGCCTAAAAAACGTGGATTTGGTTTTTGTAAAACGTATTTTTGCAGTTCAGTAGCATTTGTTTTTACACTGTCTATATAAAAATAATTTTGTGTAAGCAGCTGTTCTTTTTCGGCAACATGTTTTGTAGAATTACATGAAACCAAAAAGAAAATCAGTAAAAAAGAAAATAAAAGTTTTTTCATTATTTTAGCACTGCAAAGAAAATCAAAAATAGTATTTTTCAACGGTTTATTTTTATTTACAAACAATTAATGAGCATCTCAAAGAATCAAGTTAAAGTCATAACAAGTTTATCTCAAAAAAAGTATCGACAAAAGCATAAATTATTTATAGCTGAAGGTATAAAAGTAGTAAATGAATTGCTGAATTCTTCGTTTGAAATTGATACCTTATTTGCTGTGGATAATTTTATAACTGATGTTTCTGTCGATAAAATTATAAGAATATCAGAAAAGGATTTACAAAAAATAAGCAACTTAAAAACACCCAATAAAGTTCTAGGAATCTTTAAAATACCTGATGAAATACCACTTCAAATAAATGGAGTTACAATTGCTTTAGATGCGATAAATGATCCAGGTAATTTAGGTACAATTATTCGTTTGTGTGATTGGTTTGGGGTTTCTCAATTGGTTTGTTCTAAAGAGACTGTAGATTGTTACAATCAAAAAGTGGTGCAAGCAAGTATGGGTTCTTTGACAAGAGTTTCTATTATTTATACGGATTTAGAAACGTATTTACACGAAACTCATTTGCCTACTTTTATTGCTGATATGGATGGTGAAAATATTTACAAAACCACATTGCCAAAAGAGGCTATTTTAATCATGGGTAATGAAGCAAATGGGGTTTCTGATGAAATAAAAGCATTGATAAAAAACAAGATTTCTATCCCAAGATTTGGAGAAACTCAAAGAACAGAAAGTTTAAATGTAGCAACTGCAACCGCTATTTTATTGAGTGAGTTTAAACGAGATTATTAGTTTTTAGTAAAGTCGTTGGGGTATTTATGTTTAAGCTTGTTTAATTTATAATCTCTTAATGATCTTTTATTTCTTAACCGTTGTTAGAGAAGTTTGCCTACTTTTTACTAAAAAAAAAACGGTCTTAAATGCTCGGTTATTTTTTTTAAATTCAATTAATCAAAAAAAAATCAATTTATTTACAAGACATTATCAACTTAAATTGGTTTTACAAGAAAGGCTTTTAAAGAATTAGTGGAATAAATAGACGTTCAATAAAGTTAAAAGTGAAAATTTGCTAAAAAATAGTGCAATTTTTTTGATACAAAAGTTTACAACCAACTTTTATTCAAAAGCAAATGATAAAAATATGCCACGCGTTCCCATAAAGTTTACGGGAGCTGTCCATTGACTATTAGGGTCGTTATCGTATTTTATTTCGTTGTTAAAAGCAAAAACTCCACGAATAGAAGGTGAGAACTTAAAGAAGTTTAAATAGATGTCTACACCTAAACCAACTTCATACATAAAATCACTTGTTTTCATTCTAAATTGTCCAGAAGAATTATCATCTTGATTAGCCTCGTTACTAGAAAAATTATGGTTGTAAGAAACACCACCTAATAAATACGGACGAATATTTTTATATCTATCGGTATTAAATTTTAACAGTATGGGAACATGCAAATATGTAGAGCCAATTTCTCTAACACTATCTTGTGCTGTTGACAAATGATTAAAAAAAATTTTCTTTGTATTTGTCATTAGACCCGGTTCAAAACGTAAACTTAAATTTTTATGTAAACGAAAATCTGCAATTAAACCAACATTAAAGCCAGCAGTGGCCTCAACAGAAATATCTGCATTGGGAATTGTGCTATTTCTTAAATTTAATTTAAAATCATTTTGATTTATGCCGAGATAAAAGCCATAATGCAATTTTCTTTTATCAAAAGAAGGTAGGTTTTCTACATGTTCTTTTTGGGCGTAAATCATGGCAGAAGCCATCAGGAAAAAACTAAAAATCAACATTTTTTTATCCATTGTTATTTGCTTGCAATATAAATTGTGGCAACTCCAAAAGTTACGGGAGTATGTTCTGTGTTGTTAAACCCGTTTTTTTGTAAAATATTGTTAAAAGCTTCTCCAAAAGGAAAAGAATTTGCAGATTCCGATAAATAGGAATAGGCAACTTTATCTTTCGAAAATAATTTGCCAACAATTGGCAAAAATAAATTTGTATATAATTTATATCCTTGTTTAAAAGGAAATTTAGTGGGATTAGAAGTTTCTAAAATCACTAAAACTCCATCAGGTTTTAAAACGCGCGCAATTTCCTTGATTCCTTTGTCTAAATTGGCAAAATTACGCACACCAAAAGAAACTGTAATCGCATCAAAGGTATTGTCTTTAAAAGGCATTTCTTCAGAATCGCCAACAATCATTTCTATTTTATTTGATAATTTTGCCTTTTCAATTTTTCGTTTTCCAACTTCTAACATGCCAGAAGAAATGTCTAAACCTACAATTCTCTCTGGATTTAAAGAAGCCATCATTAATGCTAAATCTCCTGTTCCTGTGGCAATATCTAAAATTTGTTTAGGATTATTTTTCCCAACAATTTTTACTACTTTTTTGCGCCATTTTACATCAATTCCTAAAGAAATAACTCTGTTTAAGCCATCGTAGTTTTCAGAAATATTATCAAACATTTGTGCAACTTGTTCTTTCTTTCCAAGTTCAGAGTCTTTGTAAGGCTTAATCGTTTTTGACATGTTTTTTTGCTTTTGGCGAAACTAACTTCTATCCGTTAATTGCGATAACTTCATTAATTTGATTCGGAAGCATTTCTTTTAATAAGGTTTCAATTCCGTTTTTTAAAGTAGCTGTAGAAGATGGGCATCCGCTACAAGCACCTTGTAAAACTACACGGACTACTTTGTGTTCTTCATCATAAGATTTAAAGGCAATATTACCACCATCACTAGCAACTGCGGGTTTTATGTATTCGTCTAAAATATCTACAATTTGTGCAGGAATACCTTCTAAAGCCATAACAGGAGCTGTAGTTTCAATTTCGGAGTCTTCTTTCTGAATTGGAATCTCTTTGATAATCGTTTTTCCTTCCACTAGGTATTCACGAATAAAAGTTCTTACTTCAGTAAAAACTTCCTTCCATTCTACCATATCATATTTTGTAACAGAAATATAATTATCAGAAATAAAAACTTCTTTAACAAAAGAAAATGTAAAAATTGCTTGCGCCAGAGGTGACGATTTACTAGCTTCATCGATGTTTTTATATTCAACATCAGTTTGTGTTAAAGCTTTGTTTGTTCCAAATTTCATTACAGAAGGGTTCGGAGTTACTTCTGCATATACTTCAATTGCCTCTTTTTTCGTGGATGATTGTTGTTCGTTTACAGCAATATTTCCATCAGTTAAATAGGCTTCAATTTGTTCTTTAACTTCTTCTTGTACATCAATCCATTCAAGAATGTCAAAACGTTGTATTGCAATAAAATTGGCTGTTATAAATACTTTTTTTACAAAGGGTAAATAGAATAATTGTTGGGCTAATGGTGAGTCTTTGGCTTCGTCAATATTAGAAAATTCATAGCTACCACCATTTATTAAAATTTTGGTGCTATTGAACTTTAATATACTGTCGTTGGTAGTTTCTTGGATCGTAATTTTTATCTCTTGCATACTCTTAAAATTAAGTTGCAAAATTAAGGTAAAAAACTGAATTTAAATAAAAAAGACCTTGTATTTATTGAAACATCTCAGCTCTACGGCGAATGTTTTTTTTGTTTATAAATTAAGTGTTACGGTTGTTGTGAAGATTCTATTGTCTAAAGCTAAATCAGCAGGTTCTACATTAAATCCATTATAGAAACTATAAGAAGAGTTTCTGTTGTCGTTACTGTAGGCGAAATCTAATTTAAAGTTTCCGAAATTATAGCCTCCACCTAGCGAGTAACCTTCTATGTCACTGAAGTTCATAACACTATTGTCACTTAAAAAATTGCTAGTATTTGGTGTTTGTTCAAAATTATATCCTCCTCTAAAGCTAAAGCTATCGAAACGCCATTCTGTTCCAATATTGAAATTGTGCGTATTTTTTAAATCGTTTTGAAAGTGCTGATTTTCATTGGTGAAAACACCGTTAGATAATTTTATTTTTCGATAATTTTTATTGATATAATCGAAGCTTAATAAACCGTTTTTACCAAAAATTAACGCAGCACTCGCAGTTAATTTACTTGGTGTTTGTAGCCGGTAAGATATAAGTTGACGATCATTAAATTCTGAAAAAGTTTCTTCATTTTCAGGAAAAAAAGTGGTTTCGCCAATATCAATATTACTATCTTGATTGTAATTTGTGTCCTGTAAAAGTTCATTATACCAAGTAGGAGTTTGGTAAGCTAAACCAAACCTAAGACTTTGATGTGCTTTGTATATAAATCCTGCATTAGCAGAAAAACCAGTTCCTGTTGTGAAATTTTCTTGATATAACTCTACGTCTAAAATAGTACCATTAACATCGCTATTTAATTCTGTTAATACAGATTGTTGTGAAAAATTTAAGTCATAAAAATTAAGGCTCATGCCTATGTGAAGTTTTTTCTGGTGAACAGCGGAAAAAGCAAAATTTAATTCCGTTATTTCTCCTCCATAGCTTGTGCTAAATAGTTGACCATCTGTAAAATTATAGCGTGTTTTTGGGGTGTTCGTATCCCGTGGATTTGTATCAAAGGTCGTAATTGCTTCATTACCTTCCGCGGAAAAGTTGTCTGAAAATCCTTTAGTAATTCTATAATTAAATCCAATAGCAAATTTACTCCATTCAGAGCTATGGGCACTGTCAAAAACCAGTACAGCTCCTGCTTGAGAAAGGTTCACATATTCATTATTAGTAGTTAATGTTTTTCTGTCATTAAAATTAGCATCTCCAAAAGAAGTAATAATTTCTGAATTTTTAGAATTAAAAGTACCAGAGAATATACTATTTGTAAAAACGGAGATACCTGCAGGATTTATATTTATGGAAGAGATATCGCCACCTAATGCTCCAAAAGCGCCACTCATAGCTTTGAAACGGGCAGAGCCATTATGATCATTTTGAGAAAATAATATTCCTAAATCTTGGTATCCTAAAGATTGAGAAAAAGACATGAGTGTTGCAGCGAAAAAAGCCGCTATGATAAGAAATCTTTTCATTTTATTGATTTTTTTTAAGAATAGTATTTTCTAATTTCCTCTTTTTTTAGATGAAGATGAACGTTTCCTCGAGCCAGAACTTTTGGATCTAGAACTTCTAGATCCAGAACTTCTTGATGATGAACTTCTAGAAGTGCTTCTGCTATTATTCCTATTAGAGGAAGAGGATCTTCTTGTTGAAGAGCTATTGTTCCTGGAATTTGATGAATTACCGCTTCTTCTTGTTGAGGTAGAACTGCGCCTGGGAGTATTGCTTCTAGCAGTTGTGCGGCTCTTTCTTGCGGGGTTAGAACTTCTTCTAACTGTAGAAGAATTACGTGCTGTAGTAGAACTGCTTCTTCTTGGTCTTGTGCTATTTCTTCTACTGGTAGTTGTTCTATTTCTTGCGTTTACACTGCTATTTCTTCTACTATATCTATTATTATTATTATTATTGGCTGTTCTTCTTCCATATCTGTAATTTCTATTACGGTTATTATTCCAATAACGATTATTCCAGTAGGGGTTGTTAAAGCCACCGTTCCAAGCTTCTCCATTATGGAATGGCTGCCAATAGGGATTATTACCCCAAAAACGGTTTCCCCAGTAAGGATTACCCCAAATACCCCAATTATTAAATCCCCATCCATTATTAAATCCCCATCCATTATTGAAGCCCATATTCCAATTATTTCCAAACATAAATGGATCATTGTTCAAATTAATATGTACAATAACATTGTTGTCTTCATAGCCCCAATTTAGTGCTTCATCAATAATTTCATCATCCACGTAATTATCATTAGAATTATAGGAGTCCACATCGATAAAAACTTCATTGTCGTCAATGCTTTCTAAAACTTCTAATTTTTTTGTAAAGTAATTTTGTTCATAATTATCGAATTCTCGCTCATTAAGAACCACTACTTTTTGTTCTTCTTTTTTAGGAGAAACGTCAGCATAAATTCCATCATCATTGTAAGCACTTTGATAGGTACCGCAAGAGACTAAAAGTAAATTAGCAGAAATAAATAAGATAAGTTGGTTTATATTGAGGTTTTTATAAAGTAGTTTCATAATTATATATTTAAATGAATACATTTTTTTATTGATAAATCGTTGCTTTAAAAACGCTAAATTATAGTAGTTTTGTACGGTTTTTGTAAATAAAATTTATTGAACCAAGATTTCACTTTAAAGATAACAATATTTGTGCCAAAGTAAATAAGTATGAGCAAGAAGTT
>Ga0209712_10004807_pt1 | contig 10676 bp, 3 predicted proteins | sample ArcOceMetagenome_FD_187443 | JGI IMG/M metagenome (GOLD analysis project Ga0209712, IMG submission 187443) | Marine eukaryotic phytoplankton communities from Arctic Ocean - Arctic Ocean - Greenland ARC118M Metagenome (SPAdes) (version 2) | ecosystem: Environmental > Aquatic > Marine > Oceanic...
AGTGAGCTTGTGAAATATGAAGAGGACCTAGGAGAAGATTGATACCTGCTGTGTCTGCGAATGGTTATTGATGTGTAGAGGGGTAGGAAGCCCGGAATCAGTCACTGCTTGAATACTGAAGAATGCAAAGTGATGTACCGACCTTGATTGAATGTCCCGGATAATTAGGACAGGGTTGATGAGATACCATTGCGATTCCGGTTTAATTATCGGATCGATGCACCAATGGATTAATGCTCAACCAGTAGCACATTTTCCAGAGAAATAATTTCTCTATTGACCATGTCAGAGTGGTCGGAAAGTGTCGCTATGTGGCCGTCAACAGATTTCAAGAATTCGGGGAGATCTGTCGCAGTGGCGCCAAATACTTTTTGAAATCGGTAGTGGGAGGGGCTGCGCCCCCACCCCCCCGTTGCCGTGACTCACTGCATGGTAAGTCACGGTGAAGGTCCATAAGTAGGTTATGCTAAGTATAAAGGGAACAGTCAGTAGTGGATATCTTGGAAGTTTTATTATTGAACGTAGTAATACATCCCAGTTCGTACTACCAGTTCAGTTGGGAGATCAAAGACAAAGCGAAAGAGGAAAGAAGAGAAAGACAGGAACAATAAAGATGACGTATTGGAATCATTGGCAAAGTTTTGACTGTAATAGCACAGTTAGAATTTGAGAGGCTGAGAATGATTCGGAGAGAAAAGGAGTGTTTTGGAAATACGAAGTGTCGCCTACGAAAAAGAAGTAAGCAGTAAAGCTCACAAGAAGAAAAGGTCAGAGTTAGTCACGTAGATTTGCTGTCTAGGCTGGTTACATTCTCCCTTCTTTTTGCCCACCCACCCGCCGCGTAGGAAGCCCGGAATCAGTCACTGCTTGAATACTGAAGAATGCAAAGTGATGTACCGACCTTGATTGAATGTCCCGGATAATTAGGACAGGGTTGATGAGATACCATTGCGATTCCGGTTTAATTATCGGATCGATGCACCAATGGATTAATGCTCAACCAGTAGCACATTTTCCAGAGAAATAATTTCTCTATTGACCATGTCAGAGTGGTCGGAAAGTGTCGCTATGTGGCCGTCAACAGATTTCAAGAATTCGGGGAGATCTGTCGCAGTGGCGCCAAATACTTTTTGAAATCGGTAGTGGGAGGGGCTGCGCCCCCACCCCCCCGTTGCCGTGACTCACTGCATGGTAAGTCACGGTGAAGGTCCATAAGTAGGTTATGCTAAGTATAAAGGGAACAGTCAGTAGTGGATATCTTGGAAGTTTTATTATTGAACGTAGTAATACATCCCAGTTCGTACTACCAGTTCAGTTGGGAGATCAAAGACAAAGCGAAAGAGGAAAGAAGAGAAAGACAGGAACAATAAAGATGACGTATTGGAATCATTGGCAAAGTTTTGACTGTAATAGCACAGTTAGAATTTGAGAGGCTGAGAATGATTCGGAGAGAAAAGGAGTGTTTTGGAAATACGAAGTGTCGCCTACGAAAAAGAAGTAAGCAGTAAAGCTCACAAGAAGAAAAGGTCAGAGTTAGTCACGTAGATTTGCTGTCTAGGCTGGTTACATTCTCCCTTCTTTTTGATTACCATGCCTACTCCTTCTGTTAATGATGATATGTTTGCTTCCTTGGCCTTCAAAGCCGGTGCAGGCTCAGGTCTTGGTAAGTCAAATTCGTTTCGTTCGTTTAGTAGTTTGGGTGGGGGTGGATTAGACCACGATTCTGTGCAGAGTCGTGAGTCTGCGGTTGGGGTCCCGGTTACTACGGGCCCCAGTTTGGTGCTGGTACGGTCGCATGAGCATATCTGCAGAGGATCCTATTCTACCAAGGCAACGAGTGCCGCCTGCTTTTGTTGCAAAGAAATGGGAACTTGTGGTACGACAAGCCATGAGAAGGCCAAGGCGTGTCCGTCCAAGTCGGATGCTACCATTCCTACAGAGCCCAGGATCTACTATCGTCTTAAGTCGTCACGCGCGGGACACATTGTCCATTCGGAGCCATACTTGAATGTCGAGGGTCTCTCGGCTGTCCAAGTCGCTGAACTTTTGGACAAAAATGTCGAGTCTTTTGAAGAATGGCTGGTAGAGATTTCGGTTCATGACGCGATGAAGGAAACGGACAGAGAACCCGAGCACTATCGAACAGCTATTAAAGCTATGTCCAAGGTGTCAAGAGCTCCTTTCCTCGAGTCCAAGCCTATCATGGATCTGACAGGTAAATTTGCTTCGGAACTTGATTTCAAGGATAAGAATGAGCTGGATGGTACGCCCACTGCTGGGCAACGTTTGGAAGTGAGTTACTCCTCGTCGGATCTGATTAACCGCTTGATCTCAGAGCTTGAAGATGCCGATTCAATCCCATGTCTAAATATCCTCCGCGACGTGGCTCATAAGATGGATTTAATCCCGGATGCCTTTACCGAATTCACGAGCGAGATACGTCAAGCGTTGCAAGATCTTCAGGCAGGGACGAGCCTAACCATCTCTGCGTTAAAGAGAGCCCTAGGTACTGCCCGAGGCGAAGGTTCTACAATATGGGGAGCCATCGACATGCTGCAGGGCCTGGTGGGAACCCTGACGAGCGATGTGTTCAGGACTGATATGGCTGCGTCTGTGCTTACGTCAGTCCCTCTGAAGAAATACATGCTAGCGTCGAAGCAGGCCTTTTCGGAGGTAGTTACCAGGCTTGTTGGGTTGGAGACATCGAATTCAAACATTGGGGCCTCCATGTTCGGAGCCCATCATGCGGTTCTACCAAACCAACAGGCAGCTCTAAATTTGTCAGATGACCCGGTTTTAATTTCGCTGAGTGACCGTGTTGAGAAACTTGAAGTTGAAGCTGGGTTTGTAAAGTCCGATGGAGATGACGTGGAAGTTTCTTTTATGGGAGTCAGGTTTTCTTCAGAAGGCGACGTCCAGGCCTTTTTTGAGAAACTCGGAAGCGGTGCCTATGAAGTTCCCGCCGGTTTGGTTTGGGATTCTTACGCCATCTTTTCAGAATTATTTCGTGAGATTTTTAACGGAGGCGATCATAAGTTAGGGTTGGATAAGATGTCCAAGCTTGGCACTTATGACGACGTGAACCATGTGGAAGCTGCCTGTGCCCATGGAGTACCTTCCTTCTTCGATGGTCAAGCTGGCGGTGGTCATACATCGTTTTACTCGACTGGCAAGGAAGGTAAGAAGAGTCGCTTCCGAAATATTCCCTCCTACGCCCAGTGGGGTCCGGTTGGTACTGTCAAGACTTGTGTCCGCAACGCTGCCAGGGCCAACTTGGACAGACTAGTGCGATCTTCGAGACAAAATATAAACACTGTCGCGAACCCTGAAGTGAAGACGTTCCTTCTGAACATGTTGGATACTTCTAGAGCCTTTGTTGATGCTGTTTTTGAATTCCTTACTGAGGAGTATACCGCTCTGTCTCTACATTTCCCTGACGAAAAGGTGTGTTGGGATTTCGCATGTTCTTGCGTTGAGCATGTGTTCAAGTATGAATTCGAGACTGCAAGGTCGGTCCTACGCAACCCAGACTTAAGATCCCAGAGAATTGGAGTCCAGGTAATGTGGACTGCCCTCAGAACTATCGCAGTGCAGGAATCCTTTTTGCGAGTTGGATTCAAGAATCACTCTTCTCTTGCCAGCGCCTACTCTCGTTTTTTATTGACTCAATATCAGACGTCAGCATCGGAACTCCAAGAAGTGAAGAAGAAGGTTACTACCTTTGCTTCGAAGTTTGAAGAGCAGGATGACGCGATGGCAGACCTAAAACGGAAGTTCAAAGTAGTTGAAGGAATGGCAAACTCAGCTCACAAATCTTCTTCTAAGAAGAAGAAGTCTGACGACGACTGAGAGTTTGGGATGGAGCAGCCGAGGAAGCGGAGTAAGCAAACTCAAACAGGCATAAAAATAAATTCAGAATCTACTGGAATTAATTTTGTCTTCGCTTTTGGCTGGCCATCGTGGAGTTTAGCTTTAGATTCTCTAGGGCATCGGACCGTCTTTACTCATGTTGAAAAGGATTCTATGCGCCCGCAGGGAGTCTTGGAGGCCATGGCGGTACTTGGTAGTGATTACGTGTTGCAGGAAAAGGAGATGCTACGAAGAATCGAGCGTTGTGCTGAGCAACCAGATAAACTTTTTAGAGTCTTCGTCCAGGGCCCGTTTGATTTTATAGAACGCATTCGAGAGGCGCTACCGAAAGGTACCGAAGGCAGGATTTGTGTTGCGTGTACCGATCAGGTCAAGTCCTTTCAGCGAAGTCACTGGAACAAATTTTCGTTGGGCCATGCCCAGGTCGGCGGAGTCATTGGTGCAAAATGGAAGTTTGGTAGGCTCGTAGACCTTACGGATTTGCCAAAGTTACTTTTCTCCGCGCCTGTTCAAGCGTCAGTGCTAGATTACATCAAGCACACAGAGCAGGGAACACCAGTTCAGGAACCAGATGACAAACCCAGTCAAGTCATCTGGAAGGAGACGAATTGTGTGATGCTGGTCCCTTGTGTTTTCACCAAGCCCAAATGGGTGAAGCGGGCGCTAACGGAATCAGAATTGATGGACGTTTACGATCTAGATGCTCTTCATCGAAGGGCCATCCGAGGAGTATCGACCGTAAAGGCAAGCTCACGTGAGTACGCTTTGGCGATACCAAACCGTGTTCTGATGAGGGTCACAGAATGGTTAGTACATTCAGAAACATCCATCGCAGTTTGCAAACAAATTGAGGACTCCGGAGCCCCCGAAAAGTGTGCCCCTGAAAAGGTATGTTTACCTACCGAGGTGACTCTGAAACCTGTTGTAACTCTTGAAAGCCCTCTGGATCCTATTATAAATGCCGAGATTCCTCCGATAGGGTTGAGCGAAGCTGATTGGGCCAAGAAGCAGAGAAAGAATGACGACGCCCGCGTGAGAGTAAGTGAATGGGATCTGCGTGCAATACCTCCTCGTCTGAGAGACTGTTCGGAAGAGTTGAAGCACAAGATGTTCAAATCTTTTGATGTGTTCCGCCGCTTGCAATTACGAAGATACCGGCATCACAAGACCGGAATTATCGGAAGTTTTAAACGGTATATGATAAGCGAACACGGACCAGGCTGGCAGAACAAATTGCTGAAGAAGTCAGCTAGTGGTAGCAAAAGGGTCGAAGTCATCCGTGACTATAACTCGGGAATGGACGCCATCCATCGGGCGACCTCTGCAAGCTTTTGGGAATGGACTCATGGGTCCACCTTGTTCTTTTGGCGATGGCCAGAAGAGTACCGTAAGGCGATCAGAGATGGTCTAGAGGTTTTTGTCTCCGGAGAGTTACCTGGCTACTGGTCCAGCCAAAGGTGGCCTAAAGATCCCGAAGAAGCGAGTCAATTGCGAGAGAAGGTGAAGAAGGCTATTCGACGTGCCTACATCACAAAGGGCTTTGTGCAAAGCTTGATTGGCTTTTTTGCCGTGGAAAAGGGAGACGGAGATATCAGAATAGTCTACGACGCTACCAAAAGCGGTTTGAATGAAGCAATTTGGGCACCGAACTTCGGATTGCCAAATGCCGCTTCTATCTTGCGCATGGTGGGAGCAGAGTCTTACTTCGGAGATCTTGACCTAGGTGAAATGTTTCTGAACTACATGCTTGATCCAAAACTGAGGCACTATGCTGGAATAGACGCCACAGAGCTAGCTGCAGAGTTAGGCATAGAGTTGAAAGAGGGCCAGCGCCTAATTTTTCGTTGGGAAAGAGCCCTCATGGGGCTCAAGAGTTCACCTTATAATTGCATTAGGGTGTATCTTTGGAGCGAGGATATAATCAAGGGAGATAGGCATGATATATCCAATCCTATGCGCTGGGACGAAGTCCGGTTGAATCTCCCAGGCATGACCGACTACAATCCAGCCCTGCCTAAGGTCTACAAGTTCGACAGAGTGAACCAGAGGCTGGCGGCAACCATTTGCTCATATGTGGATGACGTTAGGACTGCGGCTGCTACGCAAGAGGAATGCGACAACACATCGCACGCAGTCGCTGCCAAAATCAACTATCTGGGTCAACAAGATGCTGCAAGAAAGCGAGAGAGCGCATCTAAGACCCCGGGAGTATGGGCTGGAGCCTCCATGGAGACCGATGCCGAGAAGGGTGTTTTTGCATCCATATCGGTGGAGAAATGGAAAAGAGTACAATCCATCATCGGCAAGTGGAAGGACCTTTGTGATGCTCATTCTGTGGACGAATCCTGGAACGTCAACAGAAAGGAGTTGGAAAAAGACATTGGTTTTTTGATGCATGTTACCATGACCTACGACAACTTGACCCCTTATTTGAAGGGTTTCTACTTGACTCTGAACCTGTGGCGCGGCCAGAGAAACAAGGAAGGTTGGAAAAAGGGTCTGGAGGATTGGAAGGACATGGCCGGTTGGTTGTTCGATAATCCAGAAAGATGGGAAGAAGTTCGGGAGGGAGCTTGGAGCAGTTCCAAACAATCCGAGGACGCTCCTGAACTCACGCCAGTGTCAACACGGTTCGCGGATGATGTTAATGCTTTCTTTAGCTTGTTTGCAGGTGATGAACCTGTGAAATTGCTAGTGAGAGGAAAAAATATCTGGGAAGTCATTTATGGTTTCGGCGACGCCAGTGGCGCTGGCTTTGGCGCCTCGTTCGTGAAAGCGGGAGATGAAGATAAGATATATTTTCGTTACGGAAGATGGGGAAGCGACTTAGACGCGTCATCTTCTAATTTTCGTGAACTAAACAATCTTGTGGAGTCTCTTGAGGATATCGTCGAGGAGCAGAACCTGGGTGGAGTTGAGATTTATGTCTTCACAGATAATTCAACGGCAGAGGCTGCGTTTTACAAAGGTTCATCGTCGGTGAAGACTCTATTCAATTTGATCTTGAGGTTGAAAAATCTTGAGGTTAAAGCTGGAGTTAAGATTGTCATGGTTCACATCGCAGGAACGAGGATGATCGAAGAAGGTGCAGATGGACTTAGTCGAGGATGTTTGTCGGAAGGAGTAATGCGTGGCGTGAAGATGAGCGAGTTCATCCCACTCCACTTGACCGCTTTCGAAAGAAGTCCCGCGCTGGAACCTTGGTTGAGAAGCTGTGTTGAAACAGGACATGTGGAACATCAGTTTACTATCTTAAAACCAGAGGGATGGTTTGAACAGGGTCACGACATCATTGGAGGAGCCAAGAACAGTGATCAGGTCTGGATGCCGGAGTACAAAAATGGCAATTATATCTGGGCGCCACCTCCCGCGGCTGCTGACGTCTGCATAGACGAGTTACGAAAAGCTAGGCACAAGCGCCAAGAATCCACCCACCTGTTTGTCTGCCCGAGAATCATGGCCCCAAGTTGGCGCCGTCAAATGCATCGTTCTGCAGACGTAATTTTGTCCATACCCCCTGGCCATCCTGCTTGGCCTCGCGACATGCATGAACCACTCACCATTGCCATTTATTTTCCTTTTTTAAAAAGCAATCCATGGCAACTTAAGGGCTGCAAGAGACTTTTGGACATGGAGAGGAACTTGCAGAGAATGCTCTCAGATCACCCGGGCACCGAGAGATATCTTTTGCGCGAACTATGGAGTTTCACGAGGAAGCTTCCGAAACTGTCAAGGGAGTTGGTGTTACCGTTGTTACAAAGCACCGGCGACGATAAACTTTCACAGACAGCTTCCAGAAAACGATCACGGAACTCTGTGGAACAAAAGGGAAGACAAGAGCAGGTTCCTAATAGCAAGAAGAGGTGACATGCTTTGTTCTCCTTTTCAATGTGATCGGTGTTGGTTTATTAATCTAACCAACAGAGAACCTAGGGAGCAATCGGCAAGTGATCTTCGTTTGAAGGCGTATATTCGTCGGGTCAACCTTGACATACTATGGTCAAGAGAGTCGTCTACGGTAGAGAAGACGATGAACTTGTATAACAAGGCAAGAGAATTTGCCAACACAATGGGCGTTCGAATGAACCTGGATTCAACTATATCAGCGTGGCCTCTGGGAGACGGAGTGGGGTTCAGTGAAGCGATAGTGATGTTACGTTACTCCTTAGAGAAGGGCAACAATGCTAAGTCACACTGCCAGTTTGATACTATTCGCAAGGTGCGAGCGTTGTCGACAAACATGCATGAAAGCAGTGCCAAAAACGGTGCCAGTGCAATGTCGTTTAGATCTGGTCCGCACTGCGTTAATCTAGCGACGTGCCCGACGGATTCAATTTTCTTTCGAGCCTTTTTGAAGGGTTGCCAACATCGAATGGGAAGTATTACCATTCAAGATACAGCATTGTCAGTACAGATATTAATGAAGATACTTGACCAGTATGAAGCCGAGTTCTCTCTCACGTCGACGCCAGTTGGCAGGAGAAGAGATATCGTGATGATATCTTCATATTTGGTGATGGGTTTCTGTTGTGGCTTGCGAGGCAATGAACCGTTCTTAATGGAAGCGACCGCGCTGTGTGAGTACATAGACAAAGGAAAGTTGCATGAAGATTCCTATGTGTGCTTGCCGCTAATGGGAAGATTCAAGAACGAAGATGGCGAGAGAAATGTCATTCGTTTCGTAGTCGGTAAAACGGCAAGTGGAATACCAGTGAGGCGATGGATCGAAAGGTTAGTAGGTGTACTACGATCAGAGGGGAAGGATAAGGGAAATTTGGGACCAGCTTTTTGTGTTCCGAATGGGAATGTCATTGCCTATCGGAATATGGATGGCGAGTTCCATAGAGCTCTTCAGCAGGTCCAGGAGGGACATCCAGAGTTGATTTCGTGGGATCTAGTAGTAGGGGAGCTGTACCATATCAATCGTTCATTAAGAAAGGGTGTAACTACTAGAGCCACGGAGTTGAAATTATCACAGACGATCATCGACATGAACAACAGATGGAGGACGTTGCAAACGAACCTAGGAAAGAAGGGTTTGTACAAAATGAGCCAACTTTATCTAGATGGTGTTCAGGTGTTGGAGACGTACTTGGCTTTCAATCGTGATCTCTAATTCTTTTGTTTTTACAGTGAGCTTGTGAAATATGAAGAGGACCTAGGAGAAGATTGATACCTGCTGTGTCTGCGAATGGTTATTGATGTGTAGAGGGGTAGGAAGCCCGGAATCAGTCACTGCTTGAATACTGAAGAATGCACAGTGATGTACCGACCTTGATTGAATGTCCCGGATAATTAGGACTGCGTTGATGAGATACCATTGCGATTCCGGTTTGATTATCGGATCGATGCACCAATGGATTAATGCTCAACCAGTAGCACACTTTCCAGAGAAATAGTTTCTCTATTGACCATGTCAGATTGGTCGGAAAGTGTCGCTATGTGGCCGTCAACAGATTTCAAGAATTCGGGGAGATCTGTCGCAGTGGCGCCAAATACTTTTTGAAATCGGTAGTGGGAGGGGCTGCGCCCCCACCCCCCCGTTGCCGTGACTTATTACATAGTAGGTCACGGCGAAGGTCCATAAGTAGGTTATGCTAAGTATAAAGGGGTGAGGTTAAATGGAGCTAGGGGGTTGCACGAAAATCTTGACCCCATCTCCGTTCACTTTCCGTTCAAATTTGAAGTATTTAGGCTGTATTTTATTCTCACACGGCTAAGACATAAACGAACCCTTCACCCTCAACCCAATACCTGCAGTGCTACTTGACTCTCTACCAATGCCTAACCCTACCCGACTCTGTGATGCCTGCGGCGCACACGTTAAGACTCTCTTCGGATGCTTTTGGTCGTAACTAATTCACAGTTTGCACAATTGGTGGCTGACATCCTTGTATGGTTTCGATGATGTCGTGACCACTATGCACAATCTGTGCTACTGTAAACAATCCAATTTTATCAGTACATAAATAATATACTGTCTAATTATTGTCAAAATGTGTCAACCCGCTAATTTAGTAACAACGGAATCAGGGTCAAGAATTTCTTGCAACCCCCTAGCTCCATTTAACCTCACCCGTCAGTAGTGGATATCTTGGAAGTTTTATTATTGAACATAGTAATACATCCCAACAGCCAACCACTAATAACCAAGTAATAACGACCACCATCCATATCCGTCGTGAGTTTTTTACGCGGTATTTCAACCAAAAAGCACTCACAGTCACTTTTCTGGCCTACGACGTAGTCTACGGAGAAACATACCAGAGACAGGGCGCCATTTTTGAAAGAACAATCTGTCAAGCCAAAATCAACACATTAATCTCATTATTCTACACAACAAACTAAGTAAATATCGTTACTTTAGTACCCCCTCTTGAATTAGGCGCTAGAAGTAGTGATCAAGAAGACATTGATGTAAAACAATTCGCCGAAATCCTGGCGGACAGACGAGGTGACCAGAACCATCAATCAAAATCAAGAGATACAGGCCTAGCGGATCGATTTCGTCAATATTATTCCCACTTATCGATTTCGTGGGTTTTGGAGTATTACTTCTACGTCCTAATTCAGCCTAATTCTCCAAACATTATTTTTCCAGGAAAAAAATTAGAGTCTTATTAGGACATTAGATTCAATTAGCTTTATTCTTTTTCTGTGGTGGAAGTAAAAGGGAAATGAACACATTACCGATTACTAATTTGTATTCTTCTAAAGAGATATGATTCGACTGCATTATGCGTCTCGGATCGTTCTTGCATATAATTTTATTGCTTTACATCAACTACTGTAGTACTTGAAAAGAT
>Ga0209712_10004808_pt1 | contig 10674 bp, 8 predicted proteins | sample ArcOceMetagenome_FD_187443 | JGI IMG/M metagenome (GOLD analysis project Ga0209712, IMG submission 187443) | Marine eukaryotic phytoplankton communities from Arctic Ocean - Arctic Ocean - Greenland ARC118M Metagenome (SPAdes) (version 2) | ecosystem: Environmental > Aquatic > Marine > Oceanic...
TGATTTTTTAGAGTTTGTTGTCAGCGTGTGGAACATGTGTACCCTCAAGATTGATACCCTCACCAACTTCACATTCGATTTGTACGATTTGAAAAAAACTGGGGAATTGTCCCTTCCGGAAATTGAACATATGGTGCATGAGTTGTATGGGAACAATCTATCAGAAGCTTCCACCGGAAGAAGTGTCCTCAACGACATTACAAATTTTGCGGAAGTTAGGGGAGGTGTATTGACCTTGATGTCGTTCACAATTTATGCAGCCAACCATTCTTTATTATTGTTGCCGGCATTCCGAATCCAACGAAAGATCCAATCCAAGGTCCTCGGTCTACAATACTGGAAAGACATTGAGAAGAAAAGACCGGGGGAAAAAAGATTGAAGCATCAGGTTGTCTTTGATGCTCGAAAGGCACATCTTTTGCTTCGACAATACAAGGAGGGCGGAGTAGACGCCATGCTTCGTTACTGCGGAGATCCTGAAGAAGCGTTGTTGGAACTGTACCATAAAAAGGAAGAGGGTGAAGAGACAGGTAATCCAATCAAAGACTCCAAAATAAAACGAGAAAGTTTCAAAAGCGCTGTGAACACAGTAAAAAGAATGAATTCAGAGCAAAAGGCAAAGCTGAAGAGTACAGTGCTGAAAACAAGCATACGAGCTGAGAATACTGTTGACGCAACGACATCTGCTCTGCTAGATGCAGGGATAAGGTCACGGAGAACACTAGTAAGAATGTCTTCTTCTATTATGAAATCTTTCAACCCTGTTCCAACAGAAGCGCGTGAACATTACACCATTGCGAAAGAAGCCACTAGAGCACCATCAAGAAGGAATATCGCGCATGAGGAGAAGGTTCGTGCTAGTGCACAACGAGAAACAGGAAGGAACATCGCACATGAGGTGAAGGTTAGGGGAAATGCTTCGGATGCACCAAGTTCCATCCGGCGGCACAAGGAAAGGAGAAGACCAAAATCTGCCCCCGCAAAAAGTCTGACCAATAACGGGAGGTTGAACCAAAGGGCAAAGGCTTTGGATCATCGCTCATCGCTGTACGAGTACACGCAATCACGGCCTCGTACGCCGGGGACAATCGTTTATCCAATACACGAAAAAGGCGAAAGTGTCGAAGAATCGCTTTAGGTACTTATAATATCTTGTATACAATTGTATGAAAGCTTTCACCCCCAATCAAAATTGTATTCTTAACAAGCTAGAATAATCACACAAATTACATCCAGAGTTAAAAATCCAAAATACTCCCAGCCATTTGACCTCCAAGCTCTTGCAAATCGGCTTCAATTTCTTCGTCGTTGTGTTGACGCTGAGAATACAAGGAGCCAGGAGAAAATCCTAATTGCTGGGGCATACTGCGCCCGATGGGTGAAATGGGAGGCAGAGTTAAATTCCGGCCAGACTCCAAAGTACTTGCTCTTTCGCGCGACTGACCTCCTTCATTTTGCGGCATTCCCAACGGCATCGAAAAACTGCTCATTGATGATCCTGGGGTAAGGCTGTAGGTGGATGCTACTGAAGAGGTGGTGGACGAAAAGTACGGAAGCGACGAACTTTGCGCAGTGCTGAGACTTCCTCCAACTGGAGGAACATATCGAGAAGAAGCACCTCCAACGACAGCGTTATGTGCCAGAGCATTCAATCCAGGGGGAGGTCGTACAACAGCGCAATTCCACCCGACAGTTTTTCTAGCCCTGTCAGCGAACATATTCAACTTTCGTCCCTCCAACATAACCATAATTTCAGCCTTCTTACCCCCCCTAATACCATACCTGATGTAATCTGAATCAGTCAATAATGCAAAAGAATCTAAACTGTCAAGATCCATCATGAGTTCTACAAATATGGAACCCTCAATACAGATGCGAGAGAGGAAACTATGTAATTCCATCTTTGCTGGGCTAAGCGGACTGCGAGAATTCGATTGAATCTGATTCTCAAGTGAGAAGTTTTGATTCATAATATTCAACATGTTTGGGTTTTCTATTCCGAGACCGGGAGGCGACCTGATCCTTTCCACAGATAAATTGTTCGCACTTCCTACGGGTGCCAAAGGAGCCAACTCTTTCAACTGAGAGGACTGCACACAAGGCACGAAAATTGGAGAAGAGTTATGATTCTCCAGAGAAACTTTCCTTTCCGCACAAACCTCTGCATTGGCTTTTGGCTTTCTGCGCTCCACTTCGGGGGAAGTAAAAGAACGACTTCTATTGGGCGCTTCCTCTTTATTCTTTCGTGAAATATCCCTATGCAACCGATTTTTCTCATCACTGTTCTTCTTAATCGTTGACAACGAACTGTGCTCTCGTTTTCCTTCGGACGCATCCTGAGCTGGCAACGATGGGATCACAGCACTATTCCCAGCCTTTGCCCTTCGACTTCCTCGCGGCGTAGATGGAGCTGACGCAACGCTCTTTTGCAATCCTCTCTTTCCCTTGTTCATTCTGTTCTTCTTTCGGCTCCCTCCGTCAGTTGTATTGGTTTGAACTGTTGCAACCGATGAAGAGCATGACTTATCATCTTCCGGTATCTGCATGACAGGTGCTAGTTTTGGAACTGAAGGTTGTGTCTCTCGCTTCGTCTGATCTCTTGATGTAGGAGCCACTTCAGTCATATTCTCGATTTTAGGAACATCCAAAACAGCTGTAATTGCATCCGAACCTGTGCTCATAGTCGAACCCTCCGTATCACTCAACGAACGAGCACGTCTAAGTTCAGATGGTGATGGTGAAAGTGACCTTGATCGAGGAGGAGATTCATCCCTGGTTTCGTCAAACATTTCTTTTGTAGAGCGGAAATGTCCGCCCCTTATCTTGTTCTTATGACTACTAGTTGGTCCTCCTTGATGGTTGTTCCGTCCCCGTCCCTTTTTACCTTTCTTGTTCTTTTGCTTATTTGCTTTCTCCCGATGAGGTTGAGGATTATTCTTTTTCCAGTTTGATCGAATGCTGTTCACAATTGTGACAATGATCACAGCAGTTGCCAATATGGTTGATATTTCCGACAACGTTATCTTTATAGTCCCGTTACGAACTCCTTGGACGTAGTCTACACCCTGACTGGCAAAGGTATGCATGGAATCACTTTTGATTGGTGATACAGGCATTGATAAAGGCATCAGTGCAACGGGGATATTGCGAAGGGGATCCACGAAGTGAGAAACAATTGATCTAAACCTCATTTCGTGGCAGTCAAAACTGTCGGAACAACTCGGAACAACATGCTGTACTCACCGTAATCGACCTATCAGTATCCAAGTCAATCCATCCGGATTCACTAGAAAAGCCAAAACTGTAAATATTCCAAGACCCATTAGCGAAAGTGGTGGTCCATTGCTCTTTGCCTTCTCGAGCGCTCCGCCTCCCACTGCTTGTGTATCAGTCTGTACTCCTAAAATAACACTCATTATGACATGTACCCAATTAGGAATCATAGCTTGAGTCCTCTTATCATTCCAAAACTTATCTGCAGCATTCCCCATTTTGATTCCGAAATTCCACACCCTTGCAGGTAGGAATGCCTTGATAGTAGAGGGAGGCAGTAGCATAAACGCAACTCCAAACCGGAGCATATGCCCGAGGAACAGAGATCTAACGAGGGAAGCTGTCCCAAACACATTGCGGCGGATCCAGAGAAATAATAGAAACGGTAGGTATACAGCGGTAAGAATCATGAGGTATGTAAATGTGGCATAGGCCTCCTCGTCCTCTTCCTCAGCCTCGGTTTTACCGCTAGTAGTGCTGCTTTCAGAGGAATTTGAAATCGTGTCTTTCTTTCCATTCTTCAATTTAGCATTTTCTTCATCTGCTTCCGTAGCTTTTGCTTTTGCGATAGTGCCCGATAGTCTCATTTTCTGCTCACAAGCTGCGAATTTTGCCTCAACAAACTCAGTGATGGTCCTCCTCTTTCCTTCAGAATTACTGATGACTGCTGCTTGGGCAGATTCCTGTCCCACAGATACTTGTGTCTTGGAGTCGGAGTCTTGAGATACCATAGTTGCCATGATTGGTTCAAAATGAATCTAGCGAACCTAACTGAAAACTACTTGTTTGTAACCACAAGACTAGTATTTCGTAGGAACTCAAAAAGATAGATGTTGTTTCTGTAGAAGTTGGAATACGGAATACAGAATACAGTAGCTTTGTCCGCTACACGTAGTTTGAATTTTCGAGTCTAAAGCCACTCCAGTGTGAATTCTTTACCTGAAAGATGAAAAAGACGATTAGAATGAGATTCCAAGCAATAATGACGGTATATGATATTTCCTGCCGGAGAAAAAACACATAATGCCTCATCTATGTGCATATTGCACACGAAACGACAATCACGACTTCCACAAATACTTCCATCTTCGCAGGAACTCACCTCAAAGTGATCAGACTTGGTAAACCTCGCAAAAATGAGCTTTGTTTTGTGGATGAATCCCTTGATGTAGAAATGAAGCTTGTTGTCTAAAAACAAATTACTGAAGCTTGATTGCTCGCTGCTACGAGCGAGAAGGCCACGCTCAGCCACGCCGCTGGTGCATGAATACTACGAGCAACGAGCTACGACGAGCTATGACGGACGCCAGCACAAAAAAAGAGAAAAACTCGTAATACTCCGGGTTTTCTAATCAACACCGCTCGTTTGAAATTCAACCCGTGTTGGATCACAAAAAGCAACACATCCCAACCGCATCGCATCGCAAATCGCAATTGGATTCCAATCCAATCCATATAATCTCCTCTCTCTCCTCTCTGACTTCGCAGGATTGACCGCATCTCCTTAGGCAACTTAGAGTGAAAATGGCTGGTGAAATCGCAAATTTTCTTTTGGCGCATACATCCTTGAAAGTCACCCCACTGTGGAACAACATAATATGTTCCCTCTTAACTGTCGTTTACGTGAAGGCAGTCCAGACAATTGCAGCAAATATTCGTGACCAGCTAAGGTGTGCATACGAAAGCCGCAAATTTGTTCACGTGGGTGCTGCGTGCTGGATCCTATTTTGGCCGCTGTTTGATGTCTCACACTGGTCGTGGAGATTGAACATTCTAGTGCCTTCTGTCATGAGCATGAAGTTGTTTTACAAGGTGAGTTTGTTCGGTCGGTTAGTTGGTTAGGTAGTTAGTTCCGTCGTTGTTATGTTCGTCTCTTTCCCGCGTGCTATCAAACACATCGAATGAATCAAGCTCATCCTTTTCATTGTTACTGTTATTGTCATCCCCAAAATATCAGGGGGCAATCTTGAAAGATCCAAACGATGAGGATGTCCGTACAATGTCGAGATCATCCTCGCCTTCGGAACTGTTATGGGGACCGCTGCAATTCACAATATTTATGATGTGGATAGGAACACAGAAATTCATGACTTTGGAGGGTTCAATACTCGTTGCGGCGCTTGGAATTGGAGATGGATTAGCACCTATCATTGGACGATATTACGGAAATCTCAAATATCGGTTTCCGATGAGTGGTCAAAAGAGTATTGAAGGAAGCTTCTTTGGCGTCTTTCTTGGGACGATAGGTGGGATTTATGCATTCAATCATGTTTTAGGTTTGCGGGATTTGTCGGGTCAAAATATGGTGATTTGTGCAGCGATTGCGACGTTTGCAGAGGCGGCTGCCCCTGGTGATTGTGATAATGTCTTCATGCCCGTTGTGATGCATTTTTCGATAAAACATTATCCGTGGTTGCTGAAATGATATGGAACACATCGCGGAAGCATGAAACGCGTTAGCGAGCAACAATAGCAAACTGCCGATTGCGTTAAAGAAACATTTGCAAGTGGTTCGCGTTGTTCTGCCGGAAAAACTATATCGGTGGACGGCCTCGTAGGATACACATAAAATAGAGTAGACTTGATGTATTATTACTGCATGTACTTACTGTGTAATGACAGTTCTACATTGAACATAGCTACTGGTACAGTACAAGTAGAATCGACAATAATAATTGTACAATGTGCAAATGGTTATGAACAATAACCGATTATTGCTTCTCTCCAATCTGACCCCCCAATGGAGAAGAAAATATCCTGTGCGTCCTTGAGGTTCAGATATCCATTGTAGCCCACTTTACATCCTTTGGCATCTTCCAAGATTTCTTGTAAATCATTTGCCTCAATGACATTGCCTTCTAGGACCACGGTCATCATTCTTTCAAGACAAGGAGTTCCCTTCGAATCCACATCCACTCTGCTTGTTCTCCACCGTTTCATTACTTGCTTGACAGAACTTTTCGGTCCAAAGATGGAAACAAATATATTTGGTGGCGAAGAAGTATTATCGTTCTTGTAGCATCTAATAATCAGTTCAAAGCAATCTGTAGATTTGCAAGCCTTCTGTATCCACTTTTGGTACCCTTTACTATCATTCATGTGATCGACATGGGTCATTGTCCCGTACACTTGTTCCTCGGGCGATGCATCACCTTTGTTTCGATTTTTTCCATCGCTTTCTTGGCCTTCTTCTCTGCCATACATTTTCATGGAAGTTTTGAATAAAGCCTCCAAACCAACCTTTCTACAAGACTCTGCAAGAAATGACATTTGATCCTCTGCCAGCTCTTCCAGTTTGAGAGGAAAACTCCTGAAACCATCTAAACTTTGGTCATCATCTATCGGTACAATTTCCTCCCCTCGGACAACCAAATGTTGCCATCTCATCGACCGTATCTCATCGATGAATCGATCACAACTGCTTTCTTCTCCTTCTATAATGATGATACCCGGCCATCCAATCTTCGCATACCCTCCAAGTTGGTAATCGCGAGATAAATCAGCAATCGCCTTTCGTTTTGTTTTCGCAATGATATGATGGGAATATATGAGTTTCCTAGCCAAAACAACTTTGCCACTTTGCTTACGTTCTCGCAGGTGATTGTGATCAATCTCATTTTCTTTTCCTTCTAGCCCACCATGTCCAATTGATTGTGCAGAAGATACAATCTCCTTCCACTCTACATCAATCCATTCTTCTGCCGTCGATAATACCACAAATATTGCTTCTTGCCCTGCACTCTCGACGGCAACGGACCGCAGCTTATTTAGTAGATTTGGTATGGCATCTATAGCGATCTTTGTCCAAAAAATATCTCCCGACGCAGAACTAGGCAGGAATGCACCAATGGATAATATGCATGATTCCTCTACTGGATAATATTGAGGCATGGATATTTCCAATTTTATAGAAATTGACGAAGAAGAAGTTGTGGATTCTTCATCTCGGACTTCTTGAAAAGGTAAATGCAACAGACGATGCACTTTGATGATTGGTTGATAAGAGATCCATGCCTCTTCTGGAGAATAAGCTGCTGTGACAAAGTCTAGTTCTGCCTGTTGGCGTTCTTTCACTTCCTCATCTAACATTGATAACACCGTCGTGCAATGCAATTATGAATAGTCTCGCTAGTAGCAAGCTAGCTACCGTAGTAGTCCAAGGTAGTGGCTGGGTTTGATAATATTCCTGAATTCGTCAGGGATGGGGCTGATCGCCGTCAGGGATACGATACAAAACAAGCTGGCGGGAACTCGGGCTTATCCCCGCTGTATCCCTGACGAACTGAGTAATGTTTCTGTTGCCAAAGAAGGGCCAAAGCCACAATGTGAAAAAGAACGAACCATAGTAGAGAGGTAAAGATAGTATTAGAATTAGTGCCTATAGAGAGGTAAAGTTAGTATTAGAATTAGTGAGTACTTGGCGAGGATATTAGGTATCGCTCTTTTGGAGATAGGCTATAGGGGCCGTCTGTCTGTCAACACCTTCTTGAACGTCAAACAGCAGTTTCAAGTTAGCAAAGTGTTAGCATCCACATTTTTGAACATGTTTGAGTTGTTTGATTGCGGGACTAAGGGGGCATTGTTGGTGAGACTAAAGACTAAACGTTTTGACAAATGACTTCGAGACATACCGTTAATCCTTTGCTGGTTGTTGTTGCTATTATGCAGTACGATTTGAATTTGAATGGAGAAAATCTTGGCGCTTTTTATTCCGGAAATTGTCACTAAAAATCTCGAGATCATCGATCTTGCCACGAGTGACAAGAAAAATGCACTACTCCTCCTCCCACGAATCATCAAGGCATCAAATCTGGATCAAAAATCAACTCTTCTCCGGTCATCACCGGTCATTAATACTGCTTCTAATTACTAATTATTCATCATAAACAATCGAAATGCAATTCCGTCTCTCCATCATTGCCATCAGCCTCGTTGGTCTCCTTTCAATCGCGCCTATCGCCAAGGTAAGAGTGGTGATTGCAGTTCTCTGCATACCGTGCATCAGCCATCGCAGTCCCACTATCGTTTGGTTAAACTATATTGGGAGCTGGGAGCTAGCTGTCATCAATATCATGCAGTCCTCTTCTAATTCCTTCTGTTTTGTACCTGCACTCATTACGATAGGCCGCAGAAGAATGGGAATACACCGAGGGTACAGCAGACATTGAAGCTAAGTGTCCCTGTTTCGGCCAGTTTAACGGGCTACAGTGGGCCAACCTCAAAATCGCCGGAAGTCTAGTAGACATCCACAGACCCTCCTCGTGCGCCATGAATAACAACGCTATTTCCATGAACTACGTTTATAACAAAGCCGCAAGAAAAGAATTAGAAGGAATCCCATTCTCTGGCATGATTGATGGTGTGCACTACAATCACCTCGGTGCTATATTTGACGCCGTTAACGATACATACGAATGCTCAGAGGATGATGTACACCAAGAGATCAGCGCAGCAGAAGCAGAGGCATGCCACAAGCTTTTGACGGATACTTGCGCGAACTTGGTGCAAAATATCTGTCCGTGCTATAGTGTGCATGATCTTATCCAGGTAGAAAGGGATGCTGTCAACAACAAAGTTGAAATTAGTGGAGAGAAAACTTGCACTGAGTCAGACGCCGAATCTTCCGTATATGGATTGTTTGAAGTAAGCGATGTCGATCGTAGTGTTACAACCAGGTTTGGAATCCAACAAAATGGTGATTATTGTTTTGATGGGTCGGAAGATCCCCAAGAAACTAGTGGACTCCAAGCGATTCACTGTCAAATACTCATGAAAGATTCTTGTGATGTTATCAAAGTTCGTAAACCGGAAGTGGGAACGGAAGTGGGAACAGACGAGGCGTCGTGTGAAGACGATGCTTCGTTTCTTGGAAATGGTAGAGCCGCCAGGACCTGTGCATCGTGGGTAACAGAAGATCCGAAGCGTCGCTGTAAGAAGAAGCTTAAGTCGGGCAAACGTGTATTTGAGTTTTGCAGAGAAACTTGCGGATACTGTGCATGCAAAGACGAAACGGATACAAATTGCTGCAAGAACAACCCGAAGTTTCTATTTTGGGACATACCCGATCTTGATTGTGTATGGGCAGCAGGTGATAAGTCTAAAAATAAGGCCAAGAAGAGAGCCAAGCGATGCAAATATACGGCAGTAGCAAGGAATTGTCCCGAGATGTGTGGAATGTGTCCCGCTCAATAATACACCATATTGAATGGACTTCATACAATACTCACAATACATCGAAGAAGAAAACCCAAATATTTAGGCAAACATAGATAAATTCTTGAGCTGTGCATTTGAGCATGACGAATAGTCCTTATAAATATTTCAATGGTTCATTTTCTTATTTTATCAATAATAAGTTTGTATTGCAAGCCTTTTTATGGCTTTCAAGGGAAAAATGCTGAAGAAAGACTGTTTTGGACAGCAACTCTGGCATTCGGTTTAGTATTATGATTTATGATCGTACCTTGGTCTTTGTGCGAAATGTTGGAAGAAAATTATCAGGACAAAAAATATGAAAACATCTCCAATGATCAAGTCCATCGTGTTTGTTGTTTTGTCATTCGTACTGACAGCAGTGACTAAGGCCGTATTCACTCGAGGCAGTTTCATCACCGACAGCTTCAAGCTAAAATAATGCGTATCTATGATTTCATTGAAATTCACATTGCGTTAAGGTTCAAATTTCTTTCTGGCGTTTTAAAAGATATCATCTCTTGCGAGCATATACATGATAATAGTCAAAGAAGAAGGGTGGGGCAACGATTTATGTGACGACCGTTGGGAATGTGAATACTGTGGAGGAGATGTATGGAGTTGATTCGGAGTTTGATGAGTCCGAGCAAGCATGGTCCGAGTATGTTGAGGAGGATTATGGTGGGTTTGGTAGGCCCAGGTCAAGGAGGAGTGGTGGTTTTTCAATACCATTAAACTAAAAACTCCAAATCTGGAGAGGGTTTTTTCAGATCAATTTCGAAACACACTTCCTTCATTTTCAAGAAGTTGTCAACATATGATTCTGTCGCATTCTGCCGTATGACCACTGGTGTTCGCTTTCCCTGCCACTTGTGGCAATACGAGCACTACTGTGAAGTACTACCGGTATCTACTAGTACCTTATCAACCAAGGGAATGTATACCAATCTCGCCGGGTGAAACAATTGAAGACGCAAGGAAGCACTTACCAATCTTCCTGCACGATGTTTTATTGAAACTGCAAAAACATGTTACAATACTTTACAGGTATTGGTTACTCATCCAAACGTCGTCTTGGAAACCGTGGCTACCACCCATGTTCCAAATCCACTGAGCACTAGTTGCATTGATAACCTCCAAAGTACCAAACCCATACACCGATTTATCACGTACTTCCACCCATTCCTCTGGATTTTCATTCAGATAGTC
>Ga0209712_10004809_pt1 | contig 10671 bp, 5 predicted proteins | sample ArcOceMetagenome_FD_187443 | JGI IMG/M metagenome (GOLD analysis project Ga0209712, IMG submission 187443) | Marine eukaryotic phytoplankton communities from Arctic Ocean - Arctic Ocean - Greenland ARC118M Metagenome (SPAdes) (version 2) | ecosystem: Environmental > Aquatic > Marine > Oceanic...
GGTATTTTTCAGATGCAAGAGCGAGGGATATCTAGGCTGTTCGCACGTAAAGATGTATTTGGTCGTTTTATTTCTTGCATGGTGTTTGTACCTAGAGAACGTTATAACACTCAATTACGAAAAGATACTCAGGCACTACTCAAACAATCTTTCGCCAGCGAAGAAGACGTTGAATTTACCACTTATTTTTCAGAATCGGTATATGCTAGAACGCATTACATTGTCAGAGTGAAAAACAATAACGCGGAATATAATGTGAAGGATATTGAGAAAAACATCATCGAATTAAATAAAAGCTGGGATGACAGGTTAGCTATCACTATTCGTTCTAATCATGGTGAGGCTAAAGGAAAAAAACTTGAACAGAGATATGTAAATGCTTTTCCAAGCAGTTACAAGGAGTACAATCTGCCCAGTGCTGCATTAGTTGATATCGAGAAATTAGAATTGCTTAATACTGAGCATACTCTAGATATGTTGTTTTACCGACCTCAAGAAGAAGGACCAGAAAGTAAAGCTGTAAAATTAAAACTGTTTCACAAGAATGAGCCTATCCATTTGTCAGCTGTATTACCTATGCTTGAAAACTTCGGTTTACGAGTAATAGATGAAAGTCCCTTTAAAATAAGTCCTAATGAAGAGGAGGTTAATTGGATCATGGACTTCTCCATGTTACATAACACCATCAATGACATGGATATGGGGCAGGCTCAGATGTTATTCCAAACAGCATTTTCAGAAGTTTGGTATAACGCCTTAGAAGATGATCCGTTTAATCGTTTAGTATTAGGTGCGGGATTAACCGGTAGAAATGTAACTGTTTTACGTTCTTACGCAAAATATATGCGTCAAATCGGCAGTTCTTTTAGCCGTGATTACATAGCAAATACCTTAGCAAACTATCCAAAAATCGCTAATTTACTGGTTCAATTGTTCCAACAAAAGTTTGATCCTAAAACAAAACGTAGTAGCAAGGCTGAAGAAACAACGCTTAACACTATTAAAGAACAATTAGAAAACGTATCTAATTTAGATGATGACAGGATTATCTGTCGTTATCTGGATTTGATTTTGGCTACTATGCGCAGCAACTTTTATCAAAAAGATGAACTGGGTAATCAAAAGTCTTATGTTTCATACAAAATGTTGCCTGAACTCATTCCAGAGATGCCATTACCTAGACCTAAATTTGAGATTTTTGTTTACTCACCTCGTATTGAAGGTGTGCATCTAAGAGGCGGGAAAGTAGCGCGAGGTGGATTACGTTGGTCAGACAGACAAGAAGATTTCAGGACAGAAATATTAGGCTTAGTTAAAGCACAACAAGTTAAAAATACTGTGATTGTGCCAGTAGGGGCTAAAGGCGGGTTTGTTTGTAAAAACTTACCTATGGGTCAGGGGCGTGAGGCTTTCCAAAAAGAAGGGCAAGAGTGTTATAAAATATTCATCCGAAGTTTACTGGACATCACTGACAACATAGTCGAAGGCAAAGTTGTACATCCTAAAGATGTTGTCCGACTAGATGACGAAGATGCCTATCTAGTTGTTGCTGCAGATAAGGGTACAGCAACGTTTTCTGATATTGCAAATGGAATTTCAGACGAGTTTAATTTTTGGTTAGGTGATGCGTTTGCATCAGGTGGCAGCATTGGTTACGACCATAAAAAAATGGGGATTACCGCAAAAGGTGCATGGGAGTCTGTTAAGCGTCATTTTAGAGAAATGGGTAAAGATTGTCAGACCACCGATTTTACGTGTGTTGCAATAGGTGACATGGCGGGTGATGTATTTGGTAACGGTATGTTGTTATCTACTCACACTAAATTAATCTGTGCTTTTAACCACTTACACATCTTTTTTGACCCTAGTCCAAACACTGAGACCACATATAAAGAAAGGAAACGGTTATTTGATAATCCATCGTTGAGTTGGGACGATTATGACAGAAAGCTTATTTCTAAAGGTGGTGATATCTTCAGTCGTTCAGCTAAATCAATTAAACTATCCTCAGAAATAAAGAAGTGGCTGGGTACTAAACAACACAGCATGACACCCAATGAGCTTATTCATAACATATTACAGATGCCAGTTGATCTTCTTTGGAATGGTGGAATTGGTACCTATGTTAAAAGCACTTCCGAGAACCACGCCCAAGTAGGTGATCGGGCTAATGACGACGTGCGAATTAATGGTAAACAGGTACAAGCTAAAATAATTGGTGAAGGTGGAAATTTAGGTGCTACACAGCTTGGACGGATAGAATTTGCAACAAATGGCGGTATGGTAAATACAGATTTTATTGATAATGTAGGAGGAGTAGATTGTTCAGATAATGAGGTTAATATTAAAATTCTACTTAACTCTTTAGTTAATGCTGGTGATTTAACCATTAAACAACGAAACAACCTGTTGCATGAAATGACTGATGAAGTTGGCGAATTAGTTATCCAAGATTGTTATCGTCAGACACAGTCAATATCAATATCCGCATTAGGTGGCGTCGGACAACTTAGAGAGCAGTTACGTTTTATTCATGGTTTGGAGCGAGAAGGGTACCTAAATAGGGGACTCGAGTTTATACCTACAGATGATGAGATTTCTGAGAGACTAGCGAAGTCCACAGGTTTAACACGTCCAGAGTTATCAGTATTGATTGCTTATGGTAAAATGGTCATGAAGGAAAAGTTTAATGTGACATCTATTACTGACAATCCTTACCACGGAAATTTATTGATTAAAGCCTTTCCTAAAAAGCTGCAACAAAATTTCTCTGCGCAGATGCAACAGCACCCTCTTAGAAGCGAAATCATAGCCACAAAATTAACCAATAATATCATTAATCATATGGGTATGAATTATATCTTTAGAATACAAGAGGAAACGGGTGCTGGTGTTGATGAGATAGCAAATGCTTATTCTGTAGTGAAAGGTATTTTTGGAATGCAAAGTTTATGGGACGAGGTTGAAGATTTAGATAATAAAGTATCTTCAGATATTCAATTAAACATGCTCGACAGTATGCGAAGAACATTGCGACGCGCATCTCGTTGGTATCTCCTTCATGGTAGTAAAACTCTTAGCATTCAGGACTCGATTGATAGTTATAGTTCTACTTTTGATGATTTATTTATGAATATTCAGACTTATTTAGTAGAAAGTGAGTATCAACAACTTGAAAACGCGTGTCTTGAGCTGACAAATGCTGGCGTACCTGATTCAATCGCTTATAAAGTCTCATCTCTTAGCAATATGTTCCCTTGTATGGACTTATCTCAAGTTGCAGAAACTGATAAACGTGATATTAAGCTGGTATCTAATTTGTACTTTAAGTTAGGTTCAAAACTGGAGTTACATTGGTTCTTGGAACAAATAAATAGTCAGACTGTTAGTAATCATTGGCAAGCATTGGCACGAGCCTCTTATCGCGAAGAGCTTGATTGGCAACAAAGGTCAATTACATCAGTATTATTAGCTTCCGATCCAAAGAATAAAGATGCAGAATCAATTCTTAATAATTGGATGCAGAATAACCAAGTGTTACTCGATCGCTGGTATCATATGATGTCTGAATTTAAAACCAGTAGTACTCATGAGTTTGCCAAGTTTTCAGTGGCCCTAAGGGAGTTAATGCTTCTGAGCATAAACGCCACTCACTAATAATAGGGCTTATTGTTTATGCCCTTTATAGTTAACAACGCCCTGTTTTTCGTTTACACGTGCCAGGGCTTTTTTATGATTAAAGAGAAATTATGTATTCCATTATCCAAAAATTAATGTTCACTCAAGATGCTGAGTGGAGCCATGACTTCACAATTAACTGGTTAAAACGTACTCAAAACAACCTGTTAAATTGTGTTTACAAACAAAATTTACCTGACAAACCAGTGGAAGCATTTGGTTTAACGTTTAAAAATCCAGTGGGATTAGCTGCAGGTCTGGATAAAAACGGAGAGTGCATTGATGCTTTTGCTGCTATGGGATTCGGTTTTATCGAAATAGGAACAGTCACACCTAAACCACAACCTGGCAATGACAAACCCAGAATGTACCGTTTGCCTAAAGGTGAAGCCATTATTAATCGTATGGGATTTAATAATAAGGGGGTAGATAATTTAATTGAAAATGTGAAACAAGCAAAATACAAAGGCATCTTAGGTATCAATATTGGTAAAAATAAAGACACACCGGATGAGCTTGCATTAAATGACTATCTAATCTGTTTACGAAAAGTATACAACTATGCGAGTTATGTCACCGTCAACATCTCATCACCCAATACCCCAGGGTTACGAAATTTGCAGCACGGCCAAGCACTAGATGAGCTTTTAATTGGTCTTAAAAACGAACAAAAATTACTGCAAATTCAGTTCGCTAAATATGTACCTATTCTAGTCAAGATCGCACCTGATCTAACAGACCAAGAAATTGTCGACATGTCTAACTCTTTGATCAATGCCGAGATCGACGGAGTGATTGCAACCAACACAACCTTAGACAGGTCAGAAGTGTTAGGTCAACAATATGCTGACGAAATGGGTGGCCTTAGCGGAGCAGTGTTAGCGGCTAAAAGCCAAGCTGTTACTGAGAAGCTTGTTGAAGTGATTGCAGGTAGATTAACTGTTATAGGGGTAGGGGGTATTCACTCCTCGGCGTCTGCAAAAGCAAGGATCGATGCCGGATCAACACTGATCCAACTGTATACATCATTGATCTACCAGGGTCCAAAAGTGATCAAGGAGATCGTGAACGCCATATAACGATCATGCATAGATCTGCTTGTTTTATACTAATTTGAAAGGTAATGAATTGCCCAAATTCTAAAAACTTATGTTATTTTTTAGATGTTATTATCCTTAAAGATTATTCAGCTTTATGCTTCAACCCATGTCAGATTGGTATTGGTTTTCTGAAAATAGTCGGCTTGTGTTGTCTATGGGAGATTCATGGCAGTGCAGAACTGAATATGGACAAAAACAGATTATAGACTTACCAAAGTCACATCAGCTGTTCAATCTATCTGATACAGAGTGTTATCTAACACTCTGTAATCACTTACTTGCAAGTGGTGGACAATTTTCTGATGCGCAGCTAACACACATTTTAATTAATGCGACGGCTGCGACTATGTTCCATAAACCAGTGTCACCGAAAAGTTGGTTCTTAGATGAGGTTGAGTCTTTTGGTTCTCATCACAGGTTAGCAAGAGTTGTTAATAAATTTAATTCTGGGGTGGTACTGGTTCTGAACGATGAACATTCACTTGTTACCTGTATGCTGATATCGTCGAAACTTCAACTTAACAATCTTAAATTTTTAAAACAGTTTGATCTAATCAAACTGGCAAAAACTCGCCTTGAACCGTTATTATTTGAAACCAGCTGCCAGCTTACTGCATAATTTTGCCAGTTAATTTTTACAATAATATTATTTATTAAGATAGTTCTCTGCTTTAAGGGGGCGATTAAACATGCGGTTGGTTCTCTTTTACCGTATAATCGCGCCCGTTTTAAACTGAGAGTTTCTTGAGCCGCACTATGAGTCAAAACACGTTCGAATTTTTAATCACTACGTCTAAGGGCTTAGACGGTCTGCTATTAGATGAAATAGCGGAAATATGCCCAGACATAGTTCTAAAATCTAAACCCGGACAAGTGTTGTTTAGTGGTGATCTCGCTGATGCATATAAAGTCTGTATTTGGTCACGTTTGGCAAACCGTGTATTAGTTAAACTTGCTGAAGGTGAAGTCAATACTGCTGATGATGTATACAAAATAACTGATCAAGCAAACTGGCCAACACATTTTGGCGTTGACGATACATTTATGGTGGACTTTACGGGCACTAACCAAAGCATCAATAATACCCAATTCGGTGGGTTAAGGGTTAAAGATGCCATAGTTGATCAATTTTCGACTTTTTTCGATGTCCGTCCTTCTGTCAGTAAAGTATCTCCAAACATTAGAATTCAAGCCCGTATGTGGCGAAGCATGTTAGGTGTATATATCGATTTAACAGGACAAAGCCTACATCAAAGGCACTATCGCTCTAAAACAGGTATCGCACCTGTGAAAGAACATTTAGCCTGTGCCATGCTAATTAGGAGCGGATGGACTAAGAATATGCAATCACCATTGTTGGACCCCATGTGTGGTTCTGGCACCATTGCGATAGAAGCCGCGATGATGGCAACAAATGTAGCACCTGGCTTGAAACGAGAGACGTGGGGATTTGATGCGTGGAAACAACATGATAAGGCTTGCTGGGATAATTTAATTCAAGATGCTGAAAAGGCCAGACAGACTCATAACGGTGCTATTTGGGCAAATGATATTGAAAGTTCGATAGTTTCGGTTGCCAGAGAAAACGCGGTATCAGCTGGTATTGCAGACCTAATCAAATTTAGTCAACAAGACGCTTGCACCTTACCATCAAAAGATTTGCTTGGCGGTTACATTGTCAGTAATCCTCCTTATGGTGAAAGGTTGAGCGAAACCACACAACTTATTCCTATTTTCCAGAAATGGGGTAGTTGGTTAAAACAAGAATTTAAGACTTGGCATCTTTCGTTATTAACATCTGACCGTGACTTGTTGCGACAAATGAAATTAGCAGCCAAAAAAGATTACAAATTAATGAACGGTAAATTGGAATGTTTATTAGTTAATTATGAATTGGATGAAAAAAATTGCCAGGTACGTGAAAATAAAACAGTTAATAATGACTTTTCTAACCGCTTAACAAAAAATTTGGTAAAAACCACTAAATGGTTAAAAAATCAAAACACCAATTGTTATCGTATTTATGACGCTGATTTGCCTGAATATAATGTTGCCGTGGATAGATATGCAGACTACTTAGTAGTGCAGGAATATTCAGCTCCTAAAGACGTGCCTGAACATAAGGCTAAAAGACGTGTACAAGAAGTAATGATGGCTTTGCCTCAGGTAACAGGTATTAATTCCAACAATATTATTCTGAAAGTCAGAGAGCAGCAAAAAGGTACAAACCAATACCAGAAAGTGTCCCAACGTAAAGAAACTATCGAAGTGTTTGAAAACGGTGCAAAGTTTCAGGTCAATTTATATGACTACTTAGACACAGGGTTGTTTTTAGACCATCGAGTGACACGTCAATTATTTCAGCAGAAATCCAAATCTAAGGATGTACTGAATTTATTTGCCTACACTGGCAGTTTTTCTGTTCATGCCGCTCTGGGTGGTGCAAAATCTGTGACCACAGTCGATATGTCTAATACTTATATTGATTGGGCAAAAGAGAATTTCAAAATTAATAAGTTAACTGGGGCTTATGAGTTTATCCAGGCCGATTGCTTGACTTGGCTGAACCGTCACAATGGTAAATACGATTTAATGTTTATTGATCCTCCGTCTTTTTCCAATTCAAAACGCATGGAAGGGACATGGGATGTGCAAAGAGACCATATTGCATTGATCACAGACGCATTAACTTGCCTTAATACTGGAGGCGAGATTTTGTTTTCGAACAACTTACGTCAGTTTAAGTTAGATGAGGTTGCTCTGAAAGAGTTAGGATTGAGCATTGAAGATATCTCTAAGCAGACGTTACCTGAAGATTTTCAGCGTAATCCTAAAATCCATCATTGTTGGTCTCTAATTAAACAGTAGGGCGTGATAAACTGTATGCGTTTAATTTTATATACAGGTCAAGGTTGTAGTCTTTGCTTACAAGCAGAGACTTTACTTGATGAAGTAGACAAAAGTGCGGCTTCCACACTTAAAAAAGTGGATGTACGTGCTAGTTCAGATTTGTATCATTTATATGGTGCCCGTATTCCGGTTTTATTCCGCGAAGACATAAATAGTGAATTGCCTTGGCCATTCGATTTTTTTCAATTAGGTGAGTTTTTACGTTGAGTTTATTGCAGTTAAAAAATGCCAGTATCATCCTTGGTCATCCCCCTTTATTAAATGGTATTGAACTAGTTATTCATCCCGGTGAAAGATTATGTTTAGTTGGCCGCAATGGTTGCGGTAAGTCTACTTTGCTTAAAGTGATTGAAGCAGATATCAAGCTAGACGACGGTCAACGTTTAGTAAACAAAGAAGTGAAAATTTCACGTTTGCCACAAGACCCTCCTGCAAGTGTGCAATGTAGCTTGTTTGATTATGTGGCAGAAGGGTTGGCAGAGGTAGGAGAGTATCTTAAAGGTTATTTTCATCAAGCGGATCTAATAGCGGAGGATCCTTCTGATGCTAATATGGCAAAATTAGAGTTCTTTCAACAACAACTTGATCACCATAACGGCTGGCAATTAGAACAACGTATTCAGCAAGTATTGACTAAGCTGCAGCTTGATCCAAATCAACAGCTGAGTAATTTGTCTGGTGGTTGGAGAAGAAAAGCAGCGTTAGCGAAAGCTATGGCTAGTGAGCCAGATATTCTTTTATTAGATGAGCCTACCAACCACCTTGATATTGAAATGATCAAGTGGCTTGAAGATGCCATTATTGGTTATGCTGGAGCCGTGGTATTTGTTAGCCACGATAGGGCATTTATTCGAAAAGTTGCCAGTCGAATAATCGATTTAGACCGAGGGAATTTGGTCAGTTATCCCGGTAATTATCAGGCCTACCTTGACCAAAAAGCCCATGATTTAGAAGTCGAAGAAACTCAAAATGCGCTGTTTGATAAAAAACTAAGTATTGAAGAAACATGGATTAGACAGGGAGTTAAAGCCCGTCGCACCAGGAACGAAGGGCGCGTACGAGCCCTAAAAGCTCTAAGAACTGAACGTTCTCAAAGGGCCAACAAGCTAGGTACGGCGAAGGTGAGTGTTAGTGAGTCAAAGAGTTCAGGTAAGATTGTTTTTGAAACCGAAAATTTACATTACATCATTGCCGATAAGCTGATTGTAGAATCACTGACCACTACTATTCAAAGAGGCGAAAAATTGGCCTTAGTAGGTCCAAATGGCTGTGGTAAAAGTACCTTAATTAAACTGTTATTAGGCCAGTTATCTCCAACCTCTGGTATCGTAAAATCAGGCTCAAAGCTTGATGTGGCATATTTTGATCAGCACCGAGACCAGTTAGATGGTGAACTTAAAGTCATTGACGCTATTGCTGATGGAAGACGCGAAGTGACAATTAATGGCAAAACAAAACATGTCATGAGTTATTTACAAGACTACTTGTTCACGCCAGAAAGGGTGAACTCTCCTGTAAAGTCTTTATCAGGTGGTGAAAAAAATCGGTTGTTGCTAGCGAAATTGATGCTTAAACCAAGCAATATGCTTATTTTGGATGAGCCGACAAATGACTTAGATGTAGAAACATTAGAGTTGCTGGAAGATACTATATGCAATTATCCTGGTACGGTTATTTTGGTTAGCCACGACAGGGAATTTGTTGACAATGTAGTGACATCAAGTTACTTCTTCGAAGGCAATGGTAAGGTAAGAGAGTTTGTAGGCGGTTGTACCGATATCAGTGATTGGTATTCTCAACAGTTATCACAAAAAATAACACCCACTGCAACTAAATCACAAACAAAGAGTCCTAAAACCAGTTTGCCTGAAGTAAAAACTAAAAAATTGTCATATAAGTTGCAACTTGAATTAGAATCGTTACCTTTGAAAATTGAATTTCTTGAAACTCAAGTTGAAAGTTTGCAAAAATTAGTAAACGCACCCAATTTTTTTACACAAGAAGCATCAAAATCAGACCCTGTTTTATCAGACTTAGCTGACTCAGAACAAACGCTAAAACAAACGTATGAAAGGTGGGACGAGATCGAAGGAATGTCCTAATAGTAATAACTAAAAATAGACATTACAAATTAACACATTAGCAGTAAGTAGGATTAATTATACATGACTAAAACAAGGCTGTACGCCGCATTATCTTTAGCCCTTTTGGTAACACCTGTTAGCCAAGCCGCTAAGTACAGAGTAGTTGAATTACCTGTTATTGCAGAAGGAAAAAGTAGTTTCCCTAGCGCGATTAACGAAAACAGTAACATCACGGTAAATGTTAGCACTCCTTATAATATACCGATTGATCTAGAATTATTAGATTTTGAATCGGAAACGTTAATTAATAACTTAACGGACATTGAGTCTGCCAGGAACGGAGACTTCAACAGTGCTGATTATGAACTACTTCTGTCGTTAATAAGATCAGGCGACGGTTTACAAAGCGCACAACAAATCGCTAATACGATCAGTTTTTTAACATCAGAAATAGAAGTTAATTATATTTCCGGTTTTGATAAATTAATTGACCAAGGTAACGAATTTTCAATTGGTACAAATACTAATGTTAGGGATATTAATAACTCTGATTTTGCTGTTGGCAGTGGCGAAGGAGCCTACGTTAAAGTTAACTATACAACCGAAAATGGTGAAGAGATAATCTTTGTTGTACATGAATTCGGTACGCGAGGATTTGTTAGCCATAATGGTAATATTGTTGGTTTGCCAGCGCCAGCGAAGATTGCAGGTGGCTTTAGTGATGCATATGGGATCAATGAGAGTCATCAAGTTGTAGGTTTTGGAACGACCGCATTTATACCCGATTCACTAGATACAGCCCTATCTGACTGTGAAAATGAAGAGTTAATCGATGACGAAGATCCAGATACGATTGACTTCCCATTAAGAGGAGACGTACCAATTGAGTCCTGCATCAG
>Ga0209712_10004810_pt1 | contig 10669 bp, 10 predicted proteins | sample ArcOceMetagenome_FD_187443 | JGI IMG/M metagenome (GOLD analysis project Ga0209712, IMG submission 187443) | Marine eukaryotic phytoplankton communities from Arctic Ocean - Arctic Ocean - Greenland ARC118M Metagenome (SPAdes) (version 2) | ecosystem: Environmental > Aquatic > Marine > Oceanic...
CAAAACTCATCAAATACGATAGCCGTACGATCCGCGAACGGCTCAAAGATTCCGTTTTAATTGAAGGGATCCATTACATCCGGCCGTTTGGTGGACGTAAGATCCTTTATGTTTGGGAAACTATCCAAAAGGATATGTGTAAATTTTCACAGAATGCCATGGCTATTCCAATGGCGGCAGGGGGACTTAGTCATGGTTAATCAAAATGAATTGGCAAAGTCGAATATAAAACCCTTCACTCAAGATGGAGCAGTTGCTAACAGAATGTTTTCAAAAGTAGTGGGAGTAGCGGCTAATGCTTAAGTCTATTCAACCAACTCTTTCTGATGCAAAAACGTTTAAACGCTTTAAGGGCAGATATTTCATGGTTGCTTGTTTGCAGAAACATGGCAAAAACGGGGAGGCATATTGGGAAATTGGTTTATCTGATAGCACCGCAACGGTAAAAGTTTATTGCTTTGACCAAAGGCACTTTTTTTCTTCGTTCCAAGCTAACTCACTTGTTCATGTCGAGGTATGTGTCAAAACGCACCTAGGTAAACCTTATTTGCGGTGCGTGTATTTAGAGAACGTTCCACAAGAAAAGCTGATAAGTAACCTAGATATTAAATCTCTGCCATCGGCGTTATGCCCTTTTCCATCATTACTTGAAGGTGCTGTTGAGCTCTTTCAATCCATTGATAACTTGCATTTAAAGAGGTTTGTTTCGCAAACACTTTTACAAAGTGATGTTGCAACAAAGTATATAAATCGCCCCACTCGCGTAGGGCTTAAGCAGAGTATTAATAACTGCTTACTATCCAAAACATTGCTGGTGGCGAAAAAACTGTTAAAAAATGCAGACCTAGATACCGAACAGCGAGATTTGGCCATTGCTTTCTCAATGGTTCACGAAGCCGGCAAGGTCAACAAATATACCTCTGAATCAACCTTATCTGCTATCGGGGCGAGAGTTGATATTGAGGATATCACCCTATCTATTTGTAGCTCACCACTCAAAGAGTTAGCAAAAAAGTCACCAGCTTTACAATATCAAATGCGCTATTTGCTAACCATTGGCTTTGCCAGTAAGCGCGACAGCTTCAATGTGAATAGCTTTTATTCATGTCTGAATCATTTTTCTGAAAGTAGGTTTGATAAGCAATCTAAAACAGCTGCATCTAACACAATCTGTGTACCTCAGACAATTGAGCTAATGTACCAATAATGGAAGATAGAGATTTCAAATTAACGCAACTAATTAAATTAATTAAAGGAATTTAATGATGGCTCGTCATCCCGAAGTGAAAGAAAAAGAAATTATTGAAGCAGGACTTGCCTTAGAGCATAAAGGAAAGGTGCCAAATCCAGGCGCGATAAGAGCCCAGCTTGGTTTTCGTGGTGGTTTACAACGTATTCGTCGCGTGTGGAATACATATGAAGAAAAGCGCGGAGGTGCCACAGGTGAAGAGGGCGCACAACTCACCATAGATGATCTTCCAACCGAGTTGTTTGATGCTTGTGGATACTTGATTTCTAATCAGCAAAAGACACTGGAAAGTCTGGTTGTGCAGGCGTACACCCGCTGTCAGGTGATGTTTGAAAAGCGCCTAGATAACCAAATGGATCAACATCATAAAAGCATTGAGTACTTTAAAGGTTGCGAGGCCAGTGCGGACGAATCTATTGAGCTTTTGGAAAGTGAATTAAGTTCGGTTCAATCTGAAGTTAAAGGTTTAGCAGATCAGAATGCAAAGTTGATCATTGAAAATGCTGAACTTAAAGGAAAAGTAAAAGCCTACGAGCAAAGCTTACCTAAAACCAAAGAAACCGCATAGCTTTTAGTGGTGTCATTACCAAGGGATTATGTCGGTCTAATTACCGTGCGACTTTGTCGTAAATAGAATATCAGCCAGTTTTTAAACTTACTATGATTTATGCTGATTCTTGCAACGCTTGATATCTTTCAACTCTCAGCGTCATGGTTTTCATATTATGTTAAAGCTCGAAGAATGTGAAAGTCCAATTTGATTAATTGCGTCAATCATACCGCTCACTTATGCTATAAATACGTTAACCGAACAAGACAATATGTATGACTAATGATATCCATGAGCTGCTAATTTTTGTTGGGAAAGGGCTTGTTTTTCACTCAAAAGAAGACAAGTTTTATATTGGTGGTTATGTGGGGCAGGGCGAATACGAATTTAAAGAAATCCAAGAAACATCAAGCAAAGCATTAAGGAAGTCCTTGTCAGATAATTAATTGATCCTAACCGATAAAACAGTATCTGCCCCATCTGTTGGCATCATCAGGGAACGGGGGGAAAGTAAAAATCACCTGGCTCATTGGGTGAGTGCGAGTCAATTAGAGGTTGTTAAAAATGAGTGATATTGACTACATATCTGGATTGTTATGGTTAACAGCACAACTTGTAGTAGCGTGATTTCATGTGGTTGTTAACATAACGACCGAATTTTTATTATTAAAGCTGAGAATTAGTTCAAATTAGTTAAGCAGTTTCACCGTATTTCATTTCTTGTATCACCTGATAAAGTGCTCCCCTTTTCTCACTACTGTCGAAAAAGTCGCTAGGTTCGACCACTCAATCTTTGTAGTGGAGTTTTGAGCCATTCATCCAAAAAAGATTTTTGGTCACCAAAAAACTCATTCAATTCTTGGTTTAGAATTTTAACTGAGATTTCTTGGTTATCCTGTGTTTTTGTCATGCTTAACTCTCTCAAACCATTAACTAGTCAGCTTTAGTATAGCTGTAACGTCCGAGCTTTTAATAGGAAAACAGAATGATTTCCAAAGAAAAAGAATGACATAAATGATACGACTCAAAGTTGATAAAACACCGTGGTAAACCAACTGCTGAACTTTTATACCTAGTCTTTTTTATTGTCATTACAACTTAATTGTCGATTAAACTGGTTGCTCCTAAATATATCGCCACTAAATGCATTACCCACTTTAAAGCATTTGATCCATACTTGTTAAATTTGACGGTGGACTTGAACTCTTTAATTACTTTCAGGCTATCTACCCTTAAATATTGGATTGAAAGCTGGCCATGGGGAAATAGTTTTTTGTTCTTTTTACGATCTGAGCAAATCCGAATTTCACTAGCTAATGTCTTGTTCCACATAGCAAAGCATGCGTCGATATTATCGGTGGTAGGTTTTAGAGATGCGTGCCAGCGACCAGATGAAATAACCCCGTTGAGTGTATTCATAAAAGATTTTAGGTGAGTCGGATTGCTAAAACTTATTTCTGGATGATCTTGGGAAATAGTATCAAATACATGATGTATTGCTGGCTTAAGACTTTTGCACCGAGCTTTATCTGATTCTAAACGTCTGATAATTTTTTCAGCATCTAGTTTTTCTATATTTGATGTTGGCTGTATTGGGCATATACCCTCAAATTGGCTGGGAAACAATCTGGGTTTCCCTCTGGAAGTCTTGTAATGCTCTTTAATTTTCTTCGCCGTGTTTATTACTGCGGCGATCCACTTTTCGTCATAATCAAGCCTCCACGATACCTCGCTTACTGAGTCATGCTTATCGTATAGCTTTAGTATTTGATAAATAGATTCCAGATCGTTATCAGGTGATACAATAGTTGCCATCTCAGGCTTATGCATTACTTGCTGTAAACTTAGGTCGTGATTACACAAAGCCTTTGCTTGCGTAAAGATAAAATCCGAAGGCGTCGGTATTATAGCGTTGTCTCGGTCTTCACTGCCGATAGCTTTTCTGAGGGTTGATGGGCGGGCCTTTAAAATTTTTCGCCATACATTTAACGTTAAATTGTAGGTTTGAAAAAATATACTTTCATAAAGTAGTAAATCGGTAAAATGGGCATATGTAGATAAAGTTATTCTTGGTGTCAGATGGCCGGCTAATGCCGCAATTTGAAAATATTTATCGGTGTCATTACAGCATAAGAAAGTCTTAATCGTAGTTATTTGCTGAGCATTATGAGCTAAGTACCTTGAGTGCAATCTTTGACTGCCCAGCAGCATGAGCTGAAGCGATGATATCCCAGTGTGACGCAACGCATAGAAACGAGTTGGCTCACCCTGGTAGCTGCTAAGAAGACTCCCTATATTATTACTTATCTGTGCTAGCGAAATAGGTATATCACTATCGACTAGTTGTGAAAACAATAAAGCATTAGGCCTATCTTCGGTTTGATGACGTCTCTTTTTTATAAATTGAAGAAATAAATCAAACTCTTGAGGCAAAATAAGTAACTTTGTAGGCAACTTTCTTTTTGCGCTGGCTGTTTTGAGAATCGACCAGATACTTGGGCGAACGGTAATCCAAGACATTTTAGAAATTTCGATGTCTCTCACCCTCAATCTTAGAATCTCGCTAGGTCGCATAAATAAACGATTTGCTAGAATTAAAATGATATCGACAGAATGGCAAATAAGTGTCGATGAACTTTTATAGATTGTTTGCATTTCTTCTCTAAGCCGTTGAAAATTTAGCTCACTCACTAATTCGCTTCTGACATGCGTAACTGATATTGGCCCGGCAATCATTTCATCAGGCAGCGCTATTTGAAATTTTACATGGGCGTGCAGCAATAGTTGAACCAGAGCACGATATGACTCACTGTCTTCTTGAAATCTTTTTTCGCCAATCAGTTCAAAAAGGATCTGCATGTCAGCTCCGTCAGCATCATCTAATTGGTCTGTACCCACCACCTCTAAAAAACCCTTCCCAATCGCGTGTAAATTGCGGGTTGCCGAATTATTGCACCAGTCTTTACTTTCTAATTTACTCGAAAGCCAGTCGAGCAGTACTTCAGCCGCAGGTGGCATTGACTCGTATTTAACTCGAACTTGCGCTAATTGCTGCCTAGCCTCTTTTTGAGATCTTATGTGACCGTGCTTATTGTGTTTTTTGCAAGCTACGCATAGGTCGATATAAAACTCTTCAATGGAAAAAGTACCGTTAAATTTATCAGTATGATTTAGCTGTTTTTTTTTATTTTCAGCCAACTCTTTACTAGAATTTTTAAATTTATCAAAATCGGTTTTACTATTTACACTGAGATTATGTAGGGCATAAAGACTCTTCAGGCTCATAGATGCGCTTGAGAGCTCGCCATTCGCGTAGTTCTTGAGTGACGTGTCAACGGTGCAACATTCATTACGTTGAAGATAAAGCGCGCAAGCTTTTAAAAATAACGTAGGTGAGGGTGTACCAACATCAGAATGGAGATTTACTTTGTTTAACATGTATTTGAGCAACCCAGGCAATAGATAATTTGTATTTCCATTATTTTTCCCTAACTTTTCAAAACCTATGATCGCTGCCAAACTGATCTCGTCAGGGTACCAACGACGAAGTGTTTCCAGGTGCTCACCTTGAACCGAAAACGCATTCGTTTCATGGCATTTATCTTGAAATCTAAGTTCAATAAAGAAATCGTTGTCTAATTTTTTTAAAAATTTACTTTCAGTTTGGAGTTGGTGTAGTAGAGCTACCATGGATGGGAGGTTAGATAGCCCTCCGCTGGTTGCCGAAAATAAGATGATCGTTGCAAGCCTAAATTTTAGATCTTCTGGATCTGAATGTTCCCAAATCGAAAGGACTTCTGAAATTAACTTGGGGATCTGGTTAGATAGCAACTCAGCTTTTTCATCAAATGTATCGTAAGGGTCTGCTTGAAAGTTGTCTCTTGAGTCAAGTAATTTGGTACTTAAAGCAGCAAGAAGTAATTTGATTGGGTTATGACTTAATTCGGCATAATCATTAATTATATTAAAAAGCCTGTAAAAACAATTTCGCTGTTCGCACTTATCTTTCTGGTCGAACCGATGGATTTTGAGATCGATATCAATCAAACCTTGAGCTAAACTCTCGGCCGCTTTTGAGTAATTATCGATTACCAATAGTTCATACTCGTTAATAAACTTTCTGATATACCGCATGCTTGATTCTGAATCTAAGGCTGCCAATTTACGACTCCTAAACTTTCAAACCAATCATTTATAGTTCTACTAATTTTTACTAAATCAGCATACTGGCAGGAATGAAATTTTGCTTCGTTAAATTCAAAATTTTCCACATGCCCCATCATTCTTTTTACATGCTGTGGTGATGCCCCTTCGTCTAGTAAAATTGTTTTTACTTTGTGTCGTGCCCAATTTGGTGGTAAATCATAATATTCGCTAAAAACCATTTTGGCGTGGGTTTCAGGCATAAATATTTTTATCCCAGACTCACCAAAGAAGTAAAATAAAGGTTCATGTGACTCAAAAGTCTGGTCAATTTTTTTGCTGATGTCACAGTCTAAAAAGCGACATTTTTCAGATAGAGATTTTAGATAATTGACATAACTATTCAAAACTTGCTGAGCAATTAAACAAATAGGAATTCGACGTCTCGAGCGCGGACCTTTGTCTTGAATGACCACCGACTTGAAACCTAAATCGAAGTTACCTAATAAAATATTTTTCATTCGAAAGGGCCGAAGTAGAATGCTCAATTGCAAAATACAAATGACGTAAGTTGAATAGATATTATGATTTATCCTGATCTTCTAAAGCGAATTAGAATGGCAGCTCTTTCGTTGAATGAGGAACCTAAATACTTCTTGAACAGTCGAATCAGACAAAACCCGATTACCGCCTAAGCGATCATTAAAATTGATATAGGGAAGACCCGATTGTCTATTGAAGGTATCTCTGTGGAGCGAATTTATATATTGCCTTAATCCTCCATAAATACTAGTAAGAGAACGATGGCCGTAGTGCGAATGTGCTGATTGTTTGAAATCTTTATCAATAATAAAGTCGATGTCATTTGAATACAGTCCAAATTGATGACGTGCATGAATTATATGCTGTTGTAGTCGGAATATTGTTACTTTTTGAAATTTTGAGTTCTGTAATTTGGCAAGATTGTTATTGATTGTTTTTTCGATATCACTAGGTTGCAACTCCAGTTCTCTAGCTTTGATTAACGGATGAAAAAACGTAGATGGAAATGGAATGTAAAATTCAACACGTGTTGCATCAAAAATTGCTCTATTGGTTGCATTAGGTGCAAATGGGGGAAACGACCAGCTTGACTTTAGTAACCCCACTGATTCAGTTTCGTTCATTTTATGTAATTTTACTGATGTGGAATTAGACATTAATTTTTTAACAGACCAGCCTGTGCATAGGGTGATCATCGTAATCCCTCTAAAATGACAAGAAGTATCCTCGAAGCACCATTCTACTGCCACGCTGACACTCTTACTGGTCAAGCATTCAGGATTTGCGATTAAAAATTTTTTCTTCTTTCTTAATATAGAGGTTAAATTATCTGGTTTACGCTCTTTTTTCCTCATGATAATTTACCTGTTTTGGCATATTTTAACGACGAACGAGAAACATTCATTAGTTTAGAAAGCGCAGACATTGAGCGAGAAGTATCAGTATTTCTAAACAGTCGAACTTGCGTTTCGGCAGGGCAAGTATCTAGAAACTCAAAGAGGTGGTTCAAGATAAAGTTTTTATGAAGGCTAAGAGAAAAATTACACATTACATAAAGCCAGGCTTGATACTGTACCTCTTGACTTAATCTTTTGTTGAAAACCAGAACAGTAATATTTTGTTGGTCATCAACGCGGTTAATCAATAAATTACGCCAATTGGCAAAAATTTGTACTCGCTTATTTACTATGCAACCTACGGGAATCTCAAAACTGGGCTGATTTAGGATGGTTTTCGCTAATTTTTGACTTTGTATCTGTTGCGTTAGGTTTTGCGAGAAAAGATAAGCCTCCGAGGCGCTCGGGTGCACAGTAACATCTCTTTTTTTTAAGACTTTCACCCACGGCTGTTCACAATTTTTCATCAGTTATTTCCGATATTTGTTAATTATGGTGCGATTATACCGAGGAAAAAACAGGACTATTTTTGGTAGACTAGCTAATTTGGGGTCTCTAATTAATTAATTTTATGTTCTCTTTCTAGATTGCAAAATTAAGTTGTGCGTGGGGAAAGACGTTAAAAACATTAAAAACATAGTTAAGCAACTGTTTTTTATAGATATTTAAATTTATATGGTTGGGCTTGTCTTTCGGAAATCATGTCTGTACTAACATTTAGGGTGTGAAATTTGATAAACGCGATGATTAAATCTGATGAAACTCGCTGATGGCGCATTTAAATTTTTCGTATTCAAGAATAGATAATACGTGGTTAGCCCATCGGTATTGATCTTCCCCTAAAAATGTAGACACTTTTCACCAAGAATTAGTCAGGAATTGAGTAACAACACATAGGGAGCCCGCTACTTTGAAAGTTCTATGTAGATTTGTTCAACAACCGTTATGGCTAGCAGTTTATTACAATTTTTTGGCTGCTTGTTTTCTCAGGCCCGAAAAGATGGCCTCTGCGACATAGGCTGGAAAGTCATTCGTAATTTTACCTTCGACTTTAGCAATGGCACTTTCAACATTATCAATAAAGTATTCGTAGTGGGATATAGCTTTATCTACAGGATACTTTACGTGCTCTGCAGTCGATACAAAATGACGAGGCTGAATATTGCTCCACTTCCAATGGGTGTTTCTGCCTTTTAGAGACATCGCCATTTTGATTTTTTGCGGCTGTAAGGCTTTTTTCGGCGCACCTTTAGACATCACAGGAAACGCTGACAAGATGTCATACAGTGGCGTCATGCGGTATCGGTTTTCAGGCTCTAAGAATACGCTGAAATTCTTACCATGACCGTCAATAGCGGCGATTAACCAAAAGAAGATCTGAGTTTTAAAAAACGTTGCTCTATCTTCGGCGTTAGACGAGGCAGTGAGCAAATTCAGGCAGTCTGCGATACCGGGGCCGCCATCTGATTGGTATTTTTGTGCAGATGAAACGCCCATTGACTGACAAAAGTCTTCTTGGGGGAGACGCATAAGCCATGAGCCATCAGATGCGTACCTGCGGTCAAAGCGTTCAACGCTCAATACTTTCTGGCCGCCAAAGTAAAGTACCTCTGAATTAGCAACATCAAACCCAAAGGCTCTTGCAAGCTCCAGACAAATAAATTCGTTTTCACAACTATCGGTTAAATCGATACCCACTTGCGGCAGCTCGCCCATGGGTAATTTCATTATGTGGCTTGTTGGTGTTGCACCTATGGGTTTTGTCCATTGTTTATCAATTTTAAGTAAAGCAGTTTTCTCCTGAGCACCCGCAATCGAAATCCGAAAGTCGTCATCGTCGATTTCCATCCCAAGTGGCGTATGTTTGTAGCCTTGCAATAACTTTTCAATTTCTTGCGTTGACAATGCCTTGTAGTTTAGTTGGTTTACTGACTCTGGTTGTCGTGAAGATAACTGAATAGCACCCACACAATCATTGCCTATTGCCGCCAAAAGATCGAATGAATGCCCAGAGCCTATATTGAATCTGGCTTGTATTTTATTTCGAATGTTTGGGTTATCGGGGAGCAAATTGTCAAAGAAGTTATAAACCACATCGCCAGAGTATTTTTGCTTTGTGATAGGTAACGACAAAGAAATGGGACGTGCGCCTAGGCGATCCATCCATTGTTCGGTGTAGGAAAAATGTAGTCCACCGTTTTTATCTTTTGACAGTGTGCCTACTTTGATCCCGTTAAGACTTACCATCAACTCCATGTTACCACTCCTGATCCCAGCCACTGACTTTCTTGTTGTCGCTTTGTGATGCATATTTCGGCTTAAGCTCAATGGAGAGACCTAGTTCATGTGCAATTTTAAATAATGTATCAATACGGCAGGTTCCCGCGGAGTTTTCAATAGCCGAGATGGTTTTTTGCTTTAGACCAACATGCTCTGCTACATCGGTTTGCGTCCGATCCAGCTTATTTCGATGTAGCTTTATATAATCTGCAAGCTCTTTTGAGTTGTTAAGCCTCATTACGTTTCTCCATAAATTAAACCCTTTAAGGTATAACCATAATTATATACCGCAAAGGGTATATATGCATCAATATACCCTTTGCGGTATATATGTCAACTTATACCGCAAAGGGTATTTTTATGTGCTTTAAAAAACATAAAACGAGTGGGAAGTTAATCCAACATTAAAGTGCAAAGAAATCACACGGGGAAAATATTTAGACAAAAGAAATTGGATGACGCTAGCAGAAGCGAGATAATTACACCGAAACTTGGCAAGCAGTTCATTAACTAAGAACCTCCTGACATGAAAGAGAATGGATTTTAATCTCTATTGAGACTAATACTGTGCTAAAAATTGGAAGTTAAAACGGTAAATAAAGTACAATATATGTTTTCGCTGGGGCTTAAATTGGTTGTTTTTAACCAATATTTTTAGTCTTTTCTGTGACCTGACCGTGACCATCGGTGTTAATCGTTACAAATTGACTTGAGATAGCTTTTATCTGAAAGCCTTTACAGGCGTGGTCTTGACGTTTTTCGCCGGGGTACATCGATTAACACCTTTTCGCCGGGGTGGCCTCCGAAGCCGAGGGTCGCGCGTTCGAATCGCGCCGGGTGCACCATTCTTAAAAGACTCTAATTGGTTCCAAATATTTTTATCTTGTTACGAAAAATATATTAAGCAGATTTTCAACTTAGATGTCTGGTTAAGTTATTGAGCAAAGCGTTGTATCAGCTGTATTTTTAGGAACAAGGCACCGATGTGATAAATCCCCCTTCCGGCAT
>Ga0209712_10004811_pt1 | contig 10669 bp, 6 predicted proteins | sample ArcOceMetagenome_FD_187443 | JGI IMG/M metagenome (GOLD analysis project Ga0209712, IMG submission 187443) | Marine eukaryotic phytoplankton communities from Arctic Ocean - Arctic Ocean - Greenland ARC118M Metagenome (SPAdes) (version 2) | ecosystem: Environmental > Aquatic > Marine > Oceanic...
CGTTGAAAAATACTATTTTTGATGTTAAATGTATGGCTAAAGTAATGAAAAAACTTTCTTTTTACTTTCTACTTATTTTATTTTTTGTTGCTTGTAATTCTACAAAACATGTTGCCGAGAATGAATACATGCTTTCGCAAAATTATGTTTTTGTAGATAGCGTAAGAGATAAGAGTGCTGAGTTAGAAAAATTTATACTTCAAAAGCCCAATCCAAAGTTACTTGGAGCCCCAATTGGTTTGTATTTTCATAATTTAGGAAATCATGATAAACCAAAAACAGCATTAAAATGGGCCAATAAACATCCAAATAAATATAAATTTGTTAAAAGTATCTTTTCAGAAAAACAGAGTATTGTGTATGCAAATGCATTAATTAAATTAAATAAATGGTTTTTAAGTTATGATGCTCCAGTAATTATAAGTGAAAATAAAGTACAAAGAACTTCAGATAATTTAGAGGCTTATTATAAGACTAAAGGGTATTTTGAATCTCAAATAATTTCTAAAATTAATAGAGATACTATTAAGAAAAAAGCAACAATAGAATACCGCATACGTAGAGGAAAACCAACAATGCTAGATACTATTAAGTTGAAAATAGCGTCTGTAGTTTTAGACTCTATTTATAAAGATGCCGGAATACGTTCTTTGTTAAAAAGCGGAGACCAATACAGCGACAATATTTTTAGACAAGAAGCTAGTAATGTGTTAAAACTCTTTAGGAATAGTGGAGTTTATCATTTTTCTGACGCTGCTTTGGGTTTTTATGTAGATTCTACCAGAGCAGATTATAAAACAAATGTAGATTTTTTAATTGCTAAAGACCGTTATGAAGAGGTTGACGGAAAATACATAAAGAAAGACTATAAAGTACATAGAATTAAAGAAATCAATGTAGTTACAGATTATTCGTACTCAAAAAAGGATGAAGCTCTAAAACATGCTGTAGTGTACAAAGGCATTCACTTTTTATCGCATGACAAATTAAAATACAATCCTAAGTATTTAGCTGCGTCTATCTTTTTTAATCTTGGAGATGTTTTTAAAGATTCACTTAGAAATTTAACTAGAAACCACCTTAAATCACTTAAAAACTTTAAAACTACAAATATTTCGTTTACACCTATTAATAGCTCAGGTGATGAATTGAAAATGGATTTATTTTTGACTCCCATAGAAAAATTTACAACAAGTTTTGAAACAGAATTAACGCATTCTAATATTAGAAATATTGGTACTTCAGCTAAGTTCTCTTTTATTGATAGAAATGTTTTTAAAGGAGCGGAATTATTAAAATTATCTGTTTTAGGTTCTTGGTTTAATTCGAATAATGGTCCTGGTTGGGAAATTGGAGGAGATGTTTCTGTAGAGATACCTCGGCTTATTGCTCCCTTTGGATTGCGCAAATTAGTACCAAAAAGAATGTCTCCAAAAACATTATTTTCTTTGGGATTAAGTTTACAAAAAAACATAGGATTAGATAGACAAACATTTACCTTTTTGTCAGATTATAAATGGGAATACACTAAAAAGAAAACGATTCAATTAGAGATTTTTAATACACAGTATATTCAGAATTTGAATGTGAGTCGTTTTTTTGATATCTATCGTTCTGAGTTTACCAATTTAAATGCGGTTGCTAAAGTATACGATGAGGTTAATAGTACTTCTTATTTTCCATTAACCACAGATCTAGACAAGCAAGCATCAGAAGCTTTAACCTTTATAAACAAAGTAGCTGAAAACTTAACAGGTTTTAGAACTTCAAATTCTGCTGACTACAATACGGTTTTAAATATTCAGAATAGATATAATATTGTTACCTCAGATTTTTTAATCCCTACGCTCGCATATTCATACACTTATAATAGCCAAATAGACTTTAAAGATAATAATTTTTCTTTTTTTAAAGCAAGAGTTTCTAATTCAGGAAATATTTTAGGGTTGTTTTCTAAAAGTTACAATTCGAATGATAAAAAGACACTCTTAAAAATTCCGTTAGCACAATATTTTAAAATCGATTTAGAATATAAGCGTTTCTGGGATGTTGGGGCAACTTCAGTATTTGGAGTTAGAACTTTTTTAGGAGGAATTTTCACATATGATAATTCAGATATTCCTTTTACTAGGAGCTATTTTGCAGGAGGTTCTAATGACATTAGAGCTTGGAAAACCTATGAATTAGGTCCAGGAAGTAGAAGTAGTGGTTTAGAGTTTAATGTAGGTAGTTTTAAGTTTTTAACAAGTCTAGAATATCGTTTTGATTTAGTAGGTAGCTTAAAAGGAGCTATGTTTATGGACGCTGGTAATATTTGGGATATTTCAGGATCTGATTTTATAGACCAAGATGCTAAGTTTGATAGTTTTTCTTCATTAGAAGATATTGCAATTGGCTCTGGTTTTGGACTGCGATATGATTTAAGTTTTTTTGTTCTAAGGTTAGATATGGGTTTTAAAACATATGAGCCTTATTTAAAGAATGACAAGTGGTTTAAAAACTATAATTTTGCAAGCGCAGAATATAATATAGGAATCAATTATCCTTTTTAGTAAAATTAGCTACAACTCTATAACGTTTTCGTTATTTTCTGTATTCTTCCAACTAAAAAGAGCCTATTTTTAGTATTTTTGGGGAAATTAAGGAATTAAAAATTAAAATATAACAATATGAGTCACAACATTAAACCTGGGGTTGCAACAGGAAAAGAAGTACAAGCAATTTTTAATCTAGCGAAAGAAAAAGGATTTGCATTACCTGCAGTGAATGTAATTGGTTCTAATACTATTAATGGTGTTTTAGAAACTGCTAGAGATTTAAATGCTCCTGTAATCATTCAGTTTTCTAATGGTGGCGCACAATTTAATGCAGGTAAAGGTTTGTCTAATGAAGGTGAAAAAGCTGCTATTGCTGGTGGTATTGCTGGTGCAAAACATGTGCACGAATTAGCGCTTGCTTATGGTGTACCTGTAATCTTACACACAGACCATGCTGCAAAAAAATTATTACCGTGGATAGATGGTTTATTGGATGCTTCTGAAAAGCATTTTGCTGAAACAGGTAGCCCTTTATATAGTTCTCACATGATAGATTTGTCTGAAGAGCCTTTAGAAGAAAATATAGAAATCTGTAAAACGTATTTAGCTCGTATGAGTAAAATGGGTATGACTTTAGAGATTGAATTAGGAATAACTGGTGGTGAAGAAGATGGTGTAGATAATTCTGATGTTGATGTCTCTAAATTATATACGCAACCAGAAGAAGTTGCATATGCGTATGAAGAGTTATTAAAAGTTTCTCCTCAATTTACAATTGCAGCAGCATTTGGTAACGTTCATGGTGTTTATAAGCCAGGAAATGTAAAATTAACACCAAAAATTTTATTAAATTCTCAAGATTATATTTCTAAAAAATACAATGTACCTCACAATACTATCGATTTTGTTTTTCATGGTGGTTCTGGTTCTACTGTAGAAGAAATTAGAGAATCTATTGGGTATGGAGTTATAAAAATGAATATCGATACAGATATGCAGTTTGCTTTTACCGAAGGTATTAGAAATTATATGCAAGAAAAAGCTGATTATATAGCTACTCAAATTGGTAATCCTGACGGAGCAGACCAACCTAATAAAAAATATTACGACCCAAGAAAATGGTTACGTGAAGGTGAAGAAACTTTTAAAACACGTTTAAAACAAGCATTCGCAGATTTAAATAACGTAGATACTTTATAGTATTCTGTTTTAATATTTTACAAAAGCATTTTGGTTTTATAATCAAAATGCTTTTTTTATACAGAAGATTTTATTCAATTATTTTAAGGAATAATAATCAAACAAATAAGAAAGTAGATTTTGCAAAAAATCTTTTACATTTGTATTTCATATTTTATTTCTAAATAGTTTCATTTTAGAGATAATACATTAAGACAAACACATAACATGGCTTGGTTTAAAAGAACAGATAAAGGAATTCAAACTTCTACGGAAGATAAAAAAGACACTCCAAAAGGCTTATGGTATAAAACGCCAAGCGGGAAAGTTATAGATACAGAGGAATTAAAAAGAAACTTATATGTTAGTCCAGAAGACGGTTATCATGTAAGAATAGGAAGTAAAGAGTATTTTGAGTTATTTTTTGATACTAATAAATTTAAAGAATTAAATGAAGGACTTACCTCTAAAGATCCTTTAAGTTTTGAAGACACAAAAAAATATCCAGACAGGTTAAAGGCTGCGCAGGAAAAAACAAAATTAAATGATGCTGTTAGAACTGCGGTAGGTAAATCTCTAGGAAAAGATATTGTGATTGCTGCAATGGATTTTGCTTTTATTGGGGGTTCTATGGGCTCTGTGGTTGGAGAAAAGATTGCAAGGGCAATTGACTATTCAATAAAGAATAAGATGCCGTTTTTAATGGTTTCTAAATCTGGTGGTGCAAGAATGATGGAAGCTTCACTTTCTTTAATGCAATTGGTGAAGACATCTTCTAAATTAGCGCAATTAGCGGGTGCTAAAATTCCTTACATATCTTTGTGTACAGATCCAACAACGGGCGGTACAACAGCTTCTTATGCAATGTTAGGAGATATTAATATTGCAGAACCAAATGCATTAATTGCATTTGCTGGCCCAAGAGTTGTAAGAGATACTACAGGTAAAGATTTACCAGAAGGCTTTCAGAAATCTGAATTTGTTTTGGAGCACGGTTTTTTAGATGCTATTTATGAACGTAAAGATTTAAAAACACAGATAAACTTATATATAGATTTAATACAAAATCTTCCTATTAGAAAAGAATTAGCAGTATCATAAGTACTAGATTCTATAAAAAAAAGCCAGCATATGCTGGCTTTTTTTAGTTTTATAAACAGTGGAAGTTTAAAACCTCCAACCAACATTTAGGCCAGCTCTTGGAACTATTGTAGGAGAGTCAGTTCCAAAAAGATTTCTACCTAAACCCGCATAAGCGTCAATGATTAAGCCACTTTTAGAAATATATTTTGTTCCTACGGCAACACCTAAAGCAGCATCTGTGTATTTTTTTAGCGGTGTGGTGTCATTTATATTTTTCTTCCCAGAATTTATACCTACAAAGCCTTCTCCGAAGAAGTTCCACTGTGTATTTGTGCTAAAGTAGTGTCGAAAATACGGTGTAATCATCATATTTTCGTTGTATCTAAAAGCTGTTTCTTGGTCTGCTAAATTGAACAAGGCCGAAACTCCGAAAGAATTTTCAATGGTAATGTATTTTTCATAAGAAAACTCTAAACTTCTTATAACGATTGCATCGGCAATGTCTAGTTTTAGTTCTTGTTGAGAAAACCCTAAAGAACTTATTAAAACCCCAAATATAAATAGTGCCTTTTTCATCTTTTCATTTTTTTCAAATTTATTAAAACCTATATCCTAAAGAAATACCAAACCTTCCAATAACTTCATTTTGAAAATCTTGATAGCCTTCCTTACTTTCCCCTTTAATTAAATTCCTTCCTACACCTGCAAGCACTTCTGCGGTAAAACCTTCTGTTATAACAAATTTACCTCCAACGGAAATACCTAGCGCAAAACTTGTTTGAGTTTCAATTTTGCCGTAATTACCGTTGTAGTTATAACTATAATCATCTTGGTATGTGTTTAGCATTCCAAAACCTTCTATAAAAAAACCTCGAGCATATTTGTTTTCAGAAAAAAACCATCTATAGTAAGGCGTAATAGAGAATTTTTTAGGAAAAGCAATATCACTGTCTGTATAATCAGAAAAGTTATAGAATACTGCAACACCATAAGAAGAATTTTCGTCTATCAATCTTTCGAAAGAAATATCTATGGCAGCAAATGCAATTAAATTAAATGCATTTAATTTTAGTTCATATTTTTTTTCTATGTCTTCTGAGTGTTTACTTGGCTTAGTGCCTTCTTTTTCTTGTGCGGTAAACTGTAAACTAAGAAGAGTTAATAATAGCAATAATAGATTTTTTTTCATAATTTTTTTTTGAGATCAAATATAATCAAAAGTATACCAAAAAGTATACCATTAAATGTTAAAATACAGCCCGTAGTTGGACATTACCAGTATGTATTATTTTAGAACGCTCACTTTTTCTTCCTAAATAATTCAAGTTTAAATTTAAAAAAGAATTTAATTTTCTATTGAATAAAAGATTCCAAGTATAATTTGTACCAGCCTGCAAGCCTTCTAACATTTGGTATGCAACTGGCGTATTTGTATCTCCTATAAAATCATTTAAAAATATATTTATATTGGCTGTAATTTGATCTTGCTTTTCGCTTGTGTAATAATATTCTATTCCAAATTTCTGTTGTTTTAGTGCTTCAAAATTCTCTAAACTATTTGCTTTTTTTTTGTAATGATAAAAAGCAGTAAATCTTTTATTTTGTGTTTGTAAAAAAGTGATTTTTGGTTGAATTTCTTTTCCTTCAATACTGTAATTTCTATTGTTAAAGTTTTCTGTCTGTAAATCATTTTTAGATACTTTTCCCATGAGATCAAACAACCAAAAAGTTGCAAATTTATGTGTAAAATCTACTTGATGTGTTTTAGTATTACTTTCTTGCGTTCCAATAAAATATTGTTGCTTATTTCTTTGTTTTCCGAAGGTATAAGAGGTACTGTACTTTTGAATATTTCTGTTAAAATAAAGACTATTTCTTACGTTAAGATTTAATCCAATCAGCTTGTTTTCGTCAAAGTTAAAAGGATTAAAATTAAAAGAGTTTCCTATTCTAGATTGTTCGTTCTCTAAACTTAATAAACTTTCATTGTTAAAGTGAGCAAGTGTTTTTTTAAATCCATTTTTGTTCTTCCATTGCTTAAAATTAAAATTTATAGCTTGCCTAAGCTTAACTCTTGTCGTTGCTAGAAAGCGCAAGTTGGGTTTTGGAACGCGTAAATAATTTGCCTGATCTTGAAATTCTGCAACTTCAAACTCATCAAAATCCTGAACACCATCACTATTATAATCTATCCAGGTATAATACCCTAAGCCAGGAGCTGTTTTTAAATAAATATATTCTTGTCTTGCAACGTTACCAGAAGAAGTTTCATATAATGTATTTATATTCACAAAATTATGAAATAACTTTTGGTTGAAAATGAACCTAGAATTTAAAGACTTCTTATCTTCAGAAAAATTATTTTCTGTAAGTCTGTAATTTGCATAAACACTTAAATTGGTATTTTTACTCTGAATTAAATTACTGTTTATATAAAATGATTTTCGGTTGTTAATTTCTTTAAATTCATTCAGTTTTATACTATCATTATTTCTGTAATTAAAACCAATTTTAGCAAAGACCTTTGCGGTATCTCCAACACCAAAATAGGCCTCAAATTCTTTAAATCTATGACTCGTATTTATAAAGTCTCTAGAACTTGTATTTTTTCTACTGTTGGTCTCTAAATTGGTAAATGCACCTACCCAACTTTTTTTAAAATGATGTTCTATGGTAGCTTTTGCTCTTAAAAAGGAGTTGTCTTCTACCGTTGAGGTATTTGTTAAGAAACTTCCATCTATAAAAAAAGTAGTGTTTTTATGCCTTATTTTAGATTGAAGTTCATGCTTGTTTCCGTTAAAAGTAGTTGCATAATTCAGGTGGTTGTATCGGTATAAAATAAAATCGTTTTTTTTATTTTGAAGATTAAATTCTGATTGAAAATAGTTTTTTGTGGCATTGTTGGTTAGTAAATTCCAATTTCTATTAAACTCTACAGGTTCCCACCGTTGTAATGTTTTAAAGTTTTTATGCGCATATTCATGACGAATATTACTTGTTAATTGCCATTTTCTATCAATTAAAGTTTGTTGCCATCCAATTTTTGCGGCCAGTGCCGTATTTTCAGTATCACCTATTGAAGAGAATAAATTAGCATCATTATTGCTAATAGCAACTTCAGAAGAGAGCGTTGTTTTTTCACTTGGGTTATATTCAGATTTTAAAACAAAAAATTGAGATTTTGTAGGGGCAATTAACCGAGTAATTGGAGTATAATTTCCTTGATTAATACCAACAAAATTGTAAATATTTCCAATTGCAGTGCTACTATCTAACACATAACCTCCGTTATTTGTGCCAACATTTGTAAAAGTTACAAGGTATAATTCTTCAGTAGGATCTTTTGAATATTCAAAGTTTTCTACTGCTCCATTTGCAATTTTTCTATACAAGATTTTATTTTCATCAAAAGCAGTTACTGCTGCGCTTTCGGCAAACATTAAATCAGTATTATTACCAGCATCTGCTAAAATCTCTTTTTGGTTATCGGAAAGAACTTGCTGTAAAGGCTGATTTTTAGCATCATTTTCATTGTAGAAAAAACCACTAATATTTAGTTTTTCAGTCTTATATGTAGCAGATTCGTAGGTAATAAAACGGGTGTAATTTCTATCTGAATACTGAAAATCAATCCAGATTCTCATATCATTGGTAATTGGGTAGGTAGTATTAAATATTATTTCGCCTAAATTATAATCTATGGTAAAGTCTTTGTTTTTTCCTTTTTTTAGCTGAATTCCGTTAACGTATACTTTTTCACTGCCGCCAATAATTACAATATTAGGCTCATTATTTGCACCTACAATTTTATACGGACCCTGATTACCCTCATTACCAACAATAGTAAACGTACTAAATTTACCGCGCACAATTGCTCCAGAAGCACTCACTTTTAAATGATCGTTTATTTTTGCTTCTACTTCTAAACCAGAAGCTTGTTTTGTAAAAGGAGTAAAGTAACTATCTTTATTTTTTAAAGAGATGTCTCCCGCTTTTACACGCCATTCATCTGAAAATAGTTCAATAAAAATACGATCAAAATCTGTAATATTTTGTGAGTATCCATTTTCTTGAATTGGTATATTAGTATCCCAAATATTAGCCTTTAAGGTTACTTTGTCAGATAATTTACCAGATATTTCTAAGTCTAATGCAGCGTTTGTAACGGCATTCTGATTGTTACCAGACGTAAGTCCTCTAGAAATAAAACCTTTTGTCTTTAAACCTTCAAATAATTGTACTTCAGATATTTTTTTGTTGGTAGTTAAACTATATAATTTACCGGTATTCGTGCCATTTGGTAGCATTAAATTTTGGTCATACGGGGTGTATGTTTTGGTAATGAAATTTGGAAATCTGAAGTATTCTAAGGTAATTTCTGGATACGCTATAGCATCTATTATAAGTGTAGCGTTGTTAAAGTCTATTTTGTATTTAGAGGGGTCAATAGGTTTTAACACCTTGTTTAAAACCCTAGAATTTAGCGGATTGATAGCAACGCTGTCAAATTTTATAGTATCTTTTTTAGGAAAGAATTTCTGTGATCTAAAATCTGTAGTAATTGTTTGAGATTGGATTGAGAATCCAATAAACAGCAGCAAAAAAAGAAGGTTTTTTTTAAACATTGATGATCTATACCTAGCAAACGTAAAAATAGTTTTTTTAATATCTATATACTTTTAAAATAAAGATTGCTGTTTCACAGGGTTTTCATGATTTAGTAGCCATGCCTTTCGCCAAAGACCACCAGCATACCCTGTTAAAGATCCATCAGATCCAATAACTCTATGGCATGGAATAACAATCCATAAGGGGTTTTTACCATTTGCAGTTGCCACCGCCCTTATGGCTTTTACATCTCCCAAAGTTTTACTTTGTTCTAAATAGCTTTTTGTTTTTCCGTATTTAATTTTTAACAATGCTTTCCATACCTTTATTTGAAAAACAGTTCCTTTTGGGTTTACGGTTAAATTAAAAGAATCTCGGTTGCCTTTAAAATATTCTTCTAATTGTACAACACATTCTTGCAAACAGAAAGGAGTTGAAAGTTGCATTAAATCTTCTGAAACTAGGCCTTCATCTAAAAGACAAATAGATTGAATTCCATTTTTGTCTCCTGTGATTTTTGCTGTTCCTAGAGGTGTTCTGAGATATGTGGTTTGTAAAATCAAATTATTTATTTTGTAAAAATCTAGCTTCAATTCCAATATTTAGGTTGTATTCTGTTGGCATCTGCCCAATACTTTCTATAATCTTGAGCTTTAGAATTTATGCGTACGAATAAAAGTAATATAATTATTATGTTTTTCTTTATATATTAAAAACATCTTTAGAATTTTGTGTTGTAATTTCTGAAATTTCTTTGAACGATAACCCGTAAATATCAACTAGCTTATCTACCACATTAGTAATGTAGGCACTTTCATTTCTTTTCCCTCGATATGGTGCTGGCGCTAGATAGGGTGCATCTGTCTCTAAAACAAGATGTGCAATGTCTATTTCATTTAGAAACGTATCAATTTTACCATTTTTAAAAGTAACAACTCCGCCAATACCTAATTTCATGTTGTAAGAAATTGCTTGCAATGCTTGTTCTTTAGTTCCTGTAAAACAGTGAAATATTCCTCTTAAATCCTCACTTTTTTCCGTTTCTAAAATCTCAAAAATTTCATCAAAAGCATCTCTACAATGAATTACAATAGGTGTTTTTTTCTCTTTTGCCCATTTAATTTGTATTCGAAAAGCTTCTTGCTGTTGTTTTAGGAAAGTTTTATCCCAATATAAATCGATTCCAATTTCGCCAATAGCGTAAAAATTACGTTTATCAATCCATTCTTTTACGTGCGCTAATTCATCTAAATAATTTTCTT
>Ga0209712_10004812_pt1 | contig 10668 bp, 10 predicted proteins | sample ArcOceMetagenome_FD_187443 | JGI IMG/M metagenome (GOLD analysis project Ga0209712, IMG submission 187443) | Marine eukaryotic phytoplankton communities from Arctic Ocean - Arctic Ocean - Greenland ARC118M Metagenome (SPAdes) (version 2) | ecosystem: Environmental > Aquatic > Marine > Oceanic...
TTCTGAGATCAAGAGGAAGTTGAGAGAGGAAAGCAAAAGAAAGGGGAGAAAAGGCGGAGAGGACTGACTACGTGTACTTTGAGGGAGAGGGGAGGAGAAATGAAGAATGAATGAATGAATCGAATCAATCAATCGGAATCATCAATCATCATCAGAACAGAAAATACGACAGTACTGTATTCATAGCACTTACTAAGTACTGTACTAACTTCTAAATTCTTATACGATACCGGAAATACGGAACTACATGGTAGAGTACTTATGTCGATCTACAATCATATGTTTGTCTCTTGTGAGGACAACATGCATCATCCGCTTGGACTTTTCAATGATGCATGTACCATAACTTCTGTGCCCATCATGGCAGTTCCTCTGTATTACCTTCAAAGAGCAGTGAAGAAAGTACTGCAAGGTGGCGGAAGAGATAAGGCGGAACTACTCCTCATGTCAACCACACTGACAGCATTGTGTATCAGCAATCTTATTTTACATGCTACTGGCTATATTGGACCTCCATGCACAGATACTTTTGGGTGTGTGCACAATGTTATGCTGAGTGCACTACTGTACAAGATTTGGTATAGAAGGCGGTCTAGAATATCTACAAAGAGAGATTCTGGAATAAATTTCAGTTGTCCAACTCCTGAAAGTGTTACAATGGGAATGATCGCAATTTCATGTTTGCTCCTGGGTGCTGGTTTAGTCAATATACAGCTGGAGCAAATCGCAACCAATGCCGTTGCTTTGCCCGCTGGTGCATATGTCGTATGCACAATGGGAAGGATGTCGTGGAGCGTGAAAAAAGAGAATAGTAAATGCTTGTCGTCGTCCCATCCATGTCCTCTGAAAATATGGCAGGCAGCCTGTGTTTTGTTATTTTCATTACTGTTTTTTGGAGAGATGGAACGTTGGCTGTGTCACCTTGGCCCATTTTTTTCTAGATTTTATCATTCAATTTTTCTGCATGTCATCGTCTCTGGATTGTTTTGGTGCGTCACTGGATGTGCATTTTGTCTGGATGAGATAGAAGAGAGCGTTTCTCAAAAAAGAAAGATTAGATAGATATGAGTGAACGTGTGTGTATCTCTGCCATCGTTTGTCAGTTATAAAAATAAAGTTTGCAATAAATAATATCATAAACTCATAATGCATATTGCGAGGATTGTAAAATTTTGAAAGCATACTCGTATTTGTTCTTTGTTCAGGATGCCTCTTCTCCCCCCCCCCGCGCTCCAAATCAAGAAAAATGAGAGACTTCAGGAAAAACGGCTGCATTTCCAATATCCTCAACACAATTGCCTCTACCAGCTTTAGTATTGCCCTTTTTAAGGACGTTTTGGCACACCACTCGACTGACTTGAGAATTGAGACTGTTCCAAAAAGAATGAAGGTTCAAATCCTGAGGAAGATTTCAGTTCCATAGTATTTGCTGGAGGGCGATAAAGTGAGCAACCTACAAACTGACCGTGATAGAAATAAGATGTACTACCAAGCAATAGCTATATCCTCCTTGATTCCAGTAGTAGCAGGCTTCAAAGTCGATCCGGCGGGGCAGAAATGCCCTACCGTCAGCACTTTTCCACAATTTCGATACATCGCTCACCGAACGCCAAATACTGACACTGAAACAAGCCATAGCCTAGTCTCTATGTCGAAGAGCTCTGATCTATCACCCTCAGTCAAACTTGTAAAGTTTCCTAAGCTCGCGGCGTGGATTGATGAGTACGTGGCTAATAATAATATTGAGAAGTCTAAGCTACAAGTAGTCGCCACTGACTCTGAAGATAGAATTGGTGGATGTTTGAAAACTCCCTCTTGGGATCTACGAAATACCTCACTGCAGCACGAAGACACCCTACAAGCAGTCGCCACGGACTCTGAAGATAGAATTGATGGATGTTTGAAAACTTTCTCGTGGGATCTACGAAATACCTCACTGCAGGACGAAGAAACCCTTGGAGTTGAAGAGAATAACTTTGTAGGAGGCGTTGACGGTGTTGACAGTGTATATATTTACAACCACCAAGAGATGTGTGTTCAAGATGTCCTCAGTGAACTGAAAATTACACGTACTGTTGGAGATTTCCACGATGAGGTGGAAGTGGAGCATTTAGAAGATGTCAGAGAGGAGAGAAAATGGACACTTTCAAATATCAGGTTTTTTTGTGAGCAACCTGTTGAATTCTTTGATAACATTCTACCACCAGGTGTGACACTATCCAACAGAATTGCACTCGCCTTTGTAATTATTTTCTTGATCGCAGCTTTATACCTAGAAATACAGCAGCGCAAACTTACACAGATGCTCGCACAGGACAAAACATTTGTTGAGGAAGAAAAAGAGCTCTTGAAAAGGAAGAACGGACTGATTGCTACGGTAGAGAGACAAGCGGATTCAAACGCATCAAGTTCCGAAGATATTATGACGGCTAAGTTGGCGCTTGATAAAGAACTCGAAAACATCGTCAGCTGTCGATTGGAGTTAAAGATTGACCAAGAGGAGATAAGTCAGAGACTCGAGTCAACAATCCAGCATGCCATGAGGGGCTCTAGAACAGCCGGAAAATGCTTGCCGATTTCTACTGAACTTTCAACTCCTTGTGACCGCGACGAATATGAGTCACTGAATGCATTGCTCCCGGGGGTTGGAGAAGATGCAGATGAAATCAAGCCTCTTTCTGCTGAAATACCAGAACCCTCCGACGTCACAAATTTTGTATCAGACAGTAAATATTCTGAATCAACCGTTCCCATGCCTGTGGAGTCTACCTCAGAGATTTCAGAAACCACGGCCGAGGAAGTGGCAACAGAGTCAAAAACGTCCCTTATTGTTGATCTTCCTTTGACCAGGAAAAACAGTAGTGATTCCGAATCAACCATTCCTATCCTTTTGGAGTCTCCCTCAGAGAATTCATCAACAATGGAAGTGACAGCGGAGTCAAAATCATCCCTTATTGGTGATCCTCATCCAGAGGCCACAGCCGTGGAAGTGACAGCGGAGTCAAAAACATCCCTTATTGTTGATCTTAATTTGACTAGGAAAAAGAGTAGTGATTCTGAATCAACCATTCCTATACTTTTGGAGTCTCCGTCAGAGGATTCAGAAACAATGGAAGTGACAAAGGAGTCAAAGTCACCCATTATTGGTGATCCTCCTTTGACCAAGAAAAAACGGAGATTCTTTCGCTTCCGACGCCACGAAAAGAGAAAAAGAAAGTTATAAGGGCAGTTCACAAAGTACTTTTTCCAATACCAGTACACCACGTAATACAAATATCCAGCACCAACGGATAGAGTATATCTAAAAAGTTAGTTCTGTGTTATCATGCTCTCTCTTGATTTTGAATTTGATTCCGCTTGATCGGATTAACAAATATCTGAATATCAGACTTCACGTCTTTGTAAGTGGATGAACGATAATGAAAAAGCATTTCACAGTATTTCTTGTATATATATTCCGTTACTATTTTACTTTTAGAAGGACGACCCCAAACTAAAGTGAAGACAAATACATCGCTCATGATTCACTTCTATTTCTTTGTGACTTACAGTATGTCCAAAGTTATTTTTCGTTTGCTCTAATATGTTGAGCGATTATACGTTCCGGACTAATTGCGCTGTCGAACTTGCTCCGGGCACTCATATACACAATTATGCAAGGTACTGCACATGGGAAGATCATGAATCAATTAGAAGATATCAAGTGAAAAGACAGCACATTTACAACAATACATAAAGACACCATCAGGTTGAAACTTACATTGTAAACTTGATTGTCATCCGCGCTGCGCTCAAGGTACTCTCTTTCAATCAAACTCTCAATTCTCTTCTTGATTACACGGGGGTTGGGCTTAAAGAAGGCAAGCTGTGAAAGCACTTCTGCTTGTAATTGTTGGTGTCTCAAAGTCTTTCTCGCCTTCATCGTTCTCACAATGGAAGCCTCAATAGCGTGATTTCTATCTTCCTCCACCTTCTTGGAGTTGTGAGATGCATCCAAAGAAGCCATTGGGATACGGACCTTTCTCATTTGACATGAAAACTTGGCATTCGCAGTAAAAGTGTCGCCAGGTTTGATCTGTTTGTTACTAGGAGTCTTGCTGACAACCTTGTACTTTCCGCATGATAATGAATGCATCAAAGGCCTCAAGACATTATCTTCGAGATTCAAAACCTCTTTCAACTCCTCGTACGTCATTATATTTCCGCCATTTAAAGCATTCAGTGCTACCGCCTGCAAAGTTGTCACCATGAGATCATATGTCTTCTTGCCAAAGTATGCACGAACGGTTGAGTTACCAAGCGATAATACCCAACTGAGCTTGCGTTGTTGATGCCTCTTGTCATGCCAATTTTTGAAGATATCTATGCACTTTGTCATCTCGGGTGCAATGGCAATGTTAGGGCTATTGTAGGTAGGCCAAAATCCGGTTGTCAAAACCTGCACAGAAAAATCAATTTTGGAATTGTGCCCCTTCATCTGCTCGTCGAATTCGCCCTTCTGGTCGGCTCCAACAGCCAAATCACTAAGCATTCCCTCCATCTTCGAAGTGAAGTGAGTTCCGCATTCAATTTTGAGCTTTGAAATCATCTTCTTCTCATCATCACTGGCAGATCTCCCGCTCAACAGTCTCTTGGCGAGTTGATTTCTGTAAATCTCAGCAAACAAATCCTTCTCGGTCAAGTAAGAAAACAGCTGTACGACCTTTTTCAGGTTATCCTCAACCTCGGCCTCGGTCAACTTCTCTCCTCCACTCTTGAGGATACGGTCACAATAGGTAGACATGAATTCCGCATTTGTGAAATTGCCCACATTATGGTTGACAAACTCCACAAATGCATCCTTGAGCGCCTTCTGAAAGATGGAATGTCCCGAGAAATCAGTCTTGATCACTCCCAAGTACTTCTCATGAAGAGCCAACAAAGTCTTGACAAACGCCGGATCGTCATTCTTATCCTTCTCTCCACTTTCCAAACGTGACTGTCTCTGCTGGACAACTTCATTCCCCATATCGGATATAAAGCGCTCCACAATGGAAGCAATGGGCGCAAGGCCATTGTCCAACCTCGAAAAAAGTCTAAACATCCTCTGCAAATCCTCCGACTTGTCATTTGCAAGAAGTATACGACATCCCGATCCCTCCTTCTCCAACAATACAGTTTCCACCTTTTCAAGAATCTCCTCCTCGACAACACGAAGGAGTTTCCCCTCCGATGCGGGGTTCAGATAATCATGGACGCGGTTCTTCTCCTCTGTCAAGACTTTTTCAGCCTTGATCAAATATTCCGGTGTGGAATCGGAAACGATCCACTCCTCTCTCTTCTTGGCGTAGAACTCCCTGGTACGGTCCAAGAGGGGTGTTTCAAAATCACTCGTGTAAGATTCAAGATTCCCCATACCGATATTCTCATAAAGCTCAATATTCGTCTTGATAATGGACTTATCAATCATGTTTCCTTCTCTCTCCTGATCAATAAGCTCAATGATAGCATTGGTAGCCTCCATCTTAATCTCCTCATAAATATGATCCTTGAAATGCCTGAGACCCGCCTGAGAGAGTGTGGGGAGGGAATGATGCTTGACGTAGAATCGATCGAGGTAGTTGAAGAATTTGGTCATCCATTTGTTCATGATTTGATGATTGGACCATCTGAATTGCAGTTCGTTGAGGAGGATAGTTCCGCCCTGGGATGCTTTGGCGCGGAGGGCGGGGAGGACGGTGGTGGTGAGGTAATTTTCAATGGTTTGGCCGTGGCGTTGGTAGAGTTCGCGGGAATGGTTGTAGGGGGAGCGTTGGGTGCACATGTCGTAGCAGCATCTGTAATGAATGGGTGTGTGATGGAACGTGCGTGGATGGGTTAGAAAAAACGAAACTTCCACACGATATTCCAAAGATGACAACAGTACATGTAGGAACTCACGTGTAGACCTTGATGTAATCCGTATTTCCAAACATTCTCCCGGTTCCTTCCTGATCCTTGAGTCCATTGTCTAAAATGTCTTCTAGCTTGTCAATGGCCTGCATTCAGATATGGATTTAAAGAAGTGAGTGATCAATACCGAATATCAAAAAGAAGCGAGTGGTGTACGCGTTACCGTCAATGATGAATGACACGAACGAGAACGGGGGGTAATCTAATCCGATATACAACAGTCAACGACATTGCATAGATCCCCTTGCATTCCTCAAGAAACAAGGAATTTGAAATGGAAATGGCGGCAGCACCACTCGGGTTTCAAATCCAAGCAGCGGACACGGATGAGCGGATTGATCGTGGTAGATCAGATCCATCCCGGGGCCTTGTCTTGTTTATTGCGGTGCGTGAATTTCATCCACCGAGCAAATGGGATAGATTGCCTGTTTGAAAAACTCACACAAGCAAGGGGAAAGAAAAGGAGATGGAGAGATGATGCAACAGAACGTGACAGACGAAAGGGTAACAGTTTCTGTTCCTGTTCCCGGAGTGGTCATTGACTTACATTTCTCTTGATTTGATTATCCCATCCTTCTTCGAGGGTGATGATTGGCGGTCTTCCTCCGTTGCTCATGGTGATGCGCTAACTGTAGAATAGATCTGTGAATGAGTGGGTGAGTGAGTGAACTGGTAGTTGCGATGTAAGGAAAGTGATGGCCGGTCAGATCTAATCAGGGTTGTTTGATTTTGAAGTGTGAATTAGGTCAAACACGCGGACAGAGTGCGGACAGTTGGTTGATTCGTTCTTTTGACTTCTTCTTCCGGGAAATGGGGGCTGTGATTTGAACAACAACTGATTTGAACCCCTTTGTTGTCTGATCCGTTGTGGGATGAACTTCTCACCAAAACGTCCCACCCCCCCCCCCCCCACGGCCGGGCAAACAAACATAACAAAACAACTAACATAACGTTTATTTTTGTCAATAAACGGTCAAGTAAGCGTAAAAGCGCATTTTTCGTTTGTTGTAAATTAAAAAAACAGACAACAGAACACAGAACAACGAACCCTCCTCTATCTCAAAGCTCAAAGAAGGAATACAGTAATACAGAATACACGCGAAAGAGTTGCAGCACATTGTAATGAATGAATAGAGAATGGAATGACAATCCCTCCCTCCATGTACTACTGACTTTTTTACCTTGAAACGTTACGCAACAATTAATAAAAGATGGAATTGCCGTTTGCGGTAGAGGACGAGCCAAATGTTAATGTGCTGGAAAGTGTGTCTACACGTACGAGAACAACCATTGACATCAACCATCATAGTGATCATGCATCCACAGCAGCATCAGCATCATCGAAGCAAGACAATTATCGTGACGTCCGTAGTCATAGTCACAGCTCCGCTGGATCTGGATCTACTGCCACCAATAGTAATAGTAGCAGTGCGAGAAGTACAGCTCTCCCAATGATGGCTTCACCGCATGCTTATCAAAACGTCAATTCATCCCATACTTCTATAGCATCGTCATCGCCATCGCCATCGCCATCGCATCATGATCCACTGAATACACATCCACATAATCAGCAAAATTTATCTCCATCGCATCAGCATCATCAGCATCAGGCTCAGCACCATGGAAGTATGAATATCATGACGAATGCCTCTACACGCACCAATCTCCACAGGGTGGCGCTATACGACAATGTCCATCCTCATTTCTACACTCCCAAACCATTGTCTGCGCCCATTCACACGCACTCGCACTCGCACGCGTCCAAAAGCATAACGGGTGCAACTCGAAATGCAAATGCAGTGGGACATTCACATTCGATCAACATGGAGGCATCCATGATACGAGTCAGTGTACCATCTTCGCATTCGCAAAATCATAAAATACAACAATCATTCTCGGATGAGGATTTTGTCACCATCCACGCTGACGTTGACGTCGACGCTGATGGACAATACCATGATCATGATCTGCATCAAAATAATCATCATCCTCATCAGCAGCAGCATCATCATCCATACCAATATCCCCAATCGTCGACGCCTTCCATGGAAACCAAGAATCACTTATCAGCTAGTAAAACTTCTTCCTCTGCCTATGGCCACCAGATGGATATTTTATCCCTCCTCTTGAGTTCCGTCTCCTCCTCGCCGCCCTCATTGCCACCCAATCATAATCCCAATCCCAATTCACTCATTCAAAATCCAGGAAAGAATACCATGATGGAACAATGTGAAACAGCCTCCCAGGCCGCAGCGGTCGCCACAAAATCTACCAAACAGGGCAACATATCCGAAGCAGTACAGTATCACATTCGTTCTTCGAATGCGTACAAAAGTGCAGCGATGCTGTTAAGGAGTGAGAGTGGGAAGAGTGATTTATCGTTTTTGGCATATAGTTTGTTGGTTTTGAGTAATGCCCAGGCGAGGAGTGCGGATTGTTTGGTGAAGCATGGAGGCGTGAGCGTGAGTTTGGCTGGGAAAGGTGACTTGAATAGCAATAGCGGGGATGTGTCCAAGCGCCATGGGAATTCAAGTGTCGCCCATCCCAGTGGGAATGACGATAGTGATGGTGGGCGGAAGGAGGTGAAACGGCCCGCGGGGAAGGAGGATCGATTGAGAGCTAAAATACGCGCTTCTTTGAACACTGCGGAAGCGGATATGACGGATTCCACGTTTTTGGGGAGAGCAGTGAGCAATCCGCAAGGTTCCGGTGTGAACCGGCAGGGAATGAGTGCTAGTGTCAATGCTGTTCCGAAAGCAGTCAGTAATCCAGTGGATGATATGATGGAACTAGAACAAGAACTCAAGGACATGGATGCCACACTGAACATGGGAGTGAATTTGGGTGCGTCGACATCATCCGTTGCGACGAAAAAGAGCATGGATGGAAGTTTTTGTGTTGTGCCTGGCAGTGGAAACGTTGGCTCGTCGTACATGTCTTCCTCTATTATGTGGGCTTCAGGAATGGGAGTGCGACCGGTAGCGGCGCAGCAGCACTCAAATAACACCAAAAATCGTGTTCAGACTCATTTAGGCGTATCTTCCATGCACAAATCACCATCGATTGGTGGTCACCAGCAACTGCATCAACCTCAACCGCATCATCTCAATCATGTGTCAGCTCCGAAACATCATCCTGGTCTTGAATCGAGTTGGTGGGGCCAAACATCTGCACTTGCATCATCTACATCATCGTTAAGTAATAGCATGGTAGGAATCCGATCTTCCAATATTGGAACTGGAAACCATACGAATGCAAATAATATCCTCTCCCCTGCGAATAACAAGCAGGTATTTCGTTTGTTGGATTCACTCAAGACATTAGGCGATGAGAATGCAGCACTTTTGAGAGAAGTTGAAGAAACCAAGAAAGCTCAGGCAGAGGCAAAGGCAGCTCGGGAAGCGATGCGTCAGTTCAAGCAGGACTACAAGCAGAAATTCACAAAACTCAAATTAGCCTTGGAGAAGCATCGTAGGGAAAATCCTGCTAGCAACAATATGGTGTCCAACAGTAGTTTCATGCGGAAAAATCACATCAGCGATATGCAAAATGAGATACAGAAACGTGATAAAATGATTCAGAAGATGAAGTCGGAGAGCCAGAAGAAGGATGATGCCTTGCGAAAGTATGAAAAGTTTTATCAGCAGGTGAAGCTTCGAAGTGAACAAAAGAAGAAACAGAAAGACTATGAGTCCAAAAAGAGTGGTGCAATGTGATGGATGAAACTTTCCCAGATGGATGATAGTACACGTACATGTAGCTATATAAATTGTTACTCTTGTGTATAAAATTTGAAATGTTAACTGTAAGTTTATTTTGCTTGCAGTAATCACTTTTGATACATTCCCTACTTCTTCAAGTTGTTGAACCTTGCCTGCAAATCATCAGAGTCATCATTTGCTGGTGGTTTGCTATCGATTCCAGTTGCTCCTGGCGCAGGCGGAATATAAATATCTTCTTCGGGCTGGACAACTTGAGGAACTGGAATATCGTCGTATTCGCTTTTCTTATCTGAGTTACAGGATACAACTGAAGAATCTCCTGCGGCTGCTGCTGCTGCTGGTGGAGAACCTACACTCATACCCATCTCACTCATGTCATCATTTCCACCTCCCACAGCAACCGAAGAAACAGCCACGCTTTCATCTGCAGCATCAGGAGCACTTGGAAGAGGCACGGGCACAGCATAAGCCACCAAACCCGATCCAGGCGCAATCTTGAGTGAATGACCAACTGGGGCGGCCGTGGGTTCCGCCAATTCATCTGCTTTCGACCTATTGGCTGGCTTCCAATCCACTTAAAACTGATCCGCGATCTTTTCGAGATAGGTCTGTACCAAAAAAGCCGTGGGAGGCTGCACGGATAATTTTGCAACAATGCGTTCATTGCACATATTATTCTTGTTCTCAAACGCATCTGCATCAAACCGATTCCCAAATTTGTTGCGGAACTGGTTGCGAATCTTCCCGAGTTCCTTAATGTCGACCCGGTTGGACGCCCAAATGAGAGTCGCTATAGTGTTCTTCAAATCTTCTCGACATTTCGAGGAAGTGCTAATCAATTTGATCCTCTCGAACAACAAATCACAACTGAGCTGTAAAATTTCATACGCTTCAATGGTTCCATTATCTCGGACGTTCAGACTTGATCCTTGCGCTCTCTTCTTTGTTCTTGGCAAGTAGTTGTGAGATTTCTCTCATGTTTTGTTTCATTAGTGCACTCTTTTTGTAGAATAGA
>Ga0209712_10004813_pt1 | contig 10668 bp, 6 predicted proteins | sample ArcOceMetagenome_FD_187443 | JGI IMG/M metagenome (GOLD analysis project Ga0209712, IMG submission 187443) | Marine eukaryotic phytoplankton communities from Arctic Ocean - Arctic Ocean - Greenland ARC118M Metagenome (SPAdes) (version 2) | ecosystem: Environmental > Aquatic > Marine > Oceanic...
GTCGCATTACTTCTTTTCTCAATGGTATACCCGGTGGCTATTTTTTAAACTAGATAAATACCTTATTTTTCTTTTTGAACTTTTTCAATCATTCTCATGGGTAATTGTGTACTTATTGAGCTCTTTCTGAAAAAGTAAATTGCATTAAAATTCAAATTATTTACGGAACATTCATCAATTATCAAAGCGATGGTCTCATCATCATTTAAAGTGAATTTATAATTAAATGACGCTGTATTCGCTCCATCGTTATTCGTATACTAATCCTGTAATTATTTCTTATTCCTTTAAGGAATTTGAGGATAAGTTATTGGGTGTGTGCTTTAGAGTTTCATCAAGGTTTATATCTTCGCAATAAGTTTTACAGACTTTTCTGATCCTTTATTGTATTAATAAATAAAAAACGTTTTGTCTAAAAAAATCAACAAACTTAAAGCAGTTAAAAACCGTTTTGTATTTTTGTCGAAATTTTGAATAAAAACTATTAAAAATTCATAGTTCTAATAAATAAGAAATGGCATTAGACCAAGTTAATTCCGATGACTACGAAGTTGGAGAAGATGGACAACTGAAACCGAAGAATGAAAAGGAAATGAGTTTTCTTGATCATTTAGAAGAGTTGCGTTGGCACATTATTTATTCATTAATTGCAGTTGTCCTCGTTGCAATTGTTGTTTTCTTATCTCGTGAATTTGTGTTTGATATTTTGATTTTAGGTCCAAAAAATCAAACCTTTCCAAGTTATGTTGCTGCTTGTAACTTCTCGAATCTAATTGGTCTTGGCGATAAAATGTGCATTACACCGGTTGATTTTGAGGTTGTTGTTATCGAAATGGGAGAACTATTTTTGACACATATTAAGGTTTCGATGGTGTTAGGATTAATCGTTTCGTTTCCATTTATTTTTTGGCAATTTTGGAAATTCATCAGACCGGGTTTACATCAGCACGAACAAAAAGCAGTGAGAGGAGTCGTATTGATTTGTTCTTTATTATTCTTCACAGGCGTTTCGTTTGGTTATTTTGTGATTTCGCCTTTTGCCGTGAATTTTTTGGTGGGTTATCAGATTGCCGATATTGCACCGCAAGTTCGTTTATCATCAATGGTTAATTATATGGTGATGTTCACTGCTCCCGCAGGATTGATTTTTGAGTTGCCAGTTGTGGTTTACTTTTTAGCAAGAGTCGGGTTATTAACACCGGAATTTATGCGACAATATCGCCGTCATGCAATTATTGGAATTTTAGGACTCTCCGCCTTAATCACACCACCTGATATCGTTACACAGTTTTTGATTGGGATTCCATTGTATATTTTATACGAAATTAGTATTGGTATTGCAGCCAGAATGTCGAAGAGGTACCAGGAATCGTTGATGACGGATTTGACGAGGGACAATTGATAATAATTGTGATGATATATTTCTAGTTATGAAAAAAGGCTTTCCAAATTTATTTGGAAAGCCTTTTTATATATAAATTGCTTACACAATTTATCCAAATTTTAAAATGATCATTGCTAATTATTCCTTAAAACTTATATCCAACTCCAACGCCGAACGTTTGAGCAAAACGAACGCCACGGATGAATTCTTCAGTTCCGATAGTTCCGTTATTATCGATATCATTTGGAATTTGAACATCATAATCGTATCGCAAGTCCGTCGATAAAGTAATTGTAAAATACTTTAATAGGTTCGTTGCGATTAAGTTTGTCCATTTTACATCAATGTTTTGTGGATTATCCAGGTAGTTAGAAAATAATTCTAAGTTGGTTTGCCAAGTAATTTTCACGTCGTCTTTATCGATTATATTCAAACGATAATTACTAATTATCGAAGCACCGAATTCTGACCTTAATGTCGTCCCATCTGTTAATTTTATGCCGCTTGAATCATAAGTCGCAGGTTGTCCTGTGAATGTTCCCGTATCTGCTAAGTTTTGGTTTCCGACAAAAGTAAATTTTGCGGTAGCAGGTGAAATATTCACTAATAAGTTAGCTCGTGTCTTTTTATCACCATGTGTAAACTTAATACCTGATGCTAATAGAATTTCAGCGGGAGCGAAAAATGTAGATTTCAATTCATCATCTACAACCGATTTCGTCAATTGTGTTTTTAAACTTGCCAAAAAAGAATAATTCAAGTATTCCTTAGTTGCTTTTATTTGATAACCGGCAACTGATAAAAATTCCAACCTATCTACAGATTTTAAAAAGTCAGTATTTTGACCAACTTTTTGTAATTGATATTGCATCAAGTAGATATTTTCCCAAGAAGTACGATTTTTACTATATTTTGCATAAAAGTTCCCAAGAAAGCCAATCGTAGTCGTAGGATCACCGCCGCCATCTGTCCAATTCACAAATGAAGATTGGAAGAAAGTTAATCCTGCATCTCCACCGGTTTTCCAATTCGATTCCATTTTTCCTTCATCTTGAGCTTGAGCGATTTGAAAAACAAATAGCAATAAGAATAAAAGTGTAACTCTTATCTTCATAATAATTTGATTTGATTTATAAATTAAATAAAAAGGTATTTTCCTAATTCTTTTTTAGTGACACTCCTCCTAAAGCGCAAAATTTTACAAACTTTATTAGAAGTCATAATACTATTTCGGATTTAGACTTTAGATACCGGAAGAAGTCATTTATGGTAGTAATTTTACTGTAGGGCTTTTTGTACATATTTAAATAGATAAAAAATAACTTAAGGTTTAGATTAAGTATTGTAATATAATATATTAGTAAAATTTAATTTTAAATATTATGTTTTTGTTAAAATTAAAAGGTATAAATAAACTAATTGCTTATTTTTTATTTGTTTTGTTAAAATTGTGGTACTTTTGAGAAGACGAATTATTCAAAACTTGTTAATTAAATATTAAAAAGAAAATTATATTTCATGAATAGAAAATTATTGAAATTATATTTCAGTATAAATCGTTATTTTTATATATTTGACTCTTGAAATTATTGATTTTGGTTGGATAAGGGACATTTGAAAATTTATTTAATAAACATTTTTTCAAATTATCGGTTTACAGTCTGCATTATTTATAATTTCATCCCCTTGAAATAAAATTTGGATAACAATTTGGATAACAATTTTTATATAAGCAATTAAATTGATTAAAATATATTATTTTGATTTTGTCTTTCTCTCAATACAAAATCTTTAGTAGTAAAATTATTCAATTTTATACAAATATATGTGCTATGTTAAGGGTGATTTTAGTTTTAATGGTTTCTATTTGCGTTTCATTCACTGCAAATGCTCAGAAGAGTGTTGATGGAGAAAAGAAGGTTTACCCTGCTGTATTTCAGATTGGTGAGTCGCCAAATGCTTTCGAGGAATTAAGCGAAGTGTACGATACACCATTACTTAAAGTCTGTGATGATGATGTGAGGCGAGCATATGCAGAATGGATAACAATGCTTAAAGCTATTGAGAATCATGGAAAAGTGAAAAAATTTAACTTGAAAGGTGTGAAAATGTGGTTGAAAGTCTTTTGGAATGAAGACGGTTCAATAAAACATATCGCTTTTCATCTTAAGCCGGGTTCTAAAAATGTAGATACGGAAGCATTAACAAGATTTTTCAGCAGTTTCATGAAATTGTACAAATCAAATTTCAAAGCAACCGAAAACTTCTCTCAATATAGTAGTGCATCTTTCCCTACTTTACCACAACTTGTATTTGATTAATTTTGAATCAATCAAATAGGATTTACAAAACCCTTTCTGCAAAACAGAAAGGGTTTTGTCGTTTAAAAAAAAGGGTAGTCACCTATATTCGTACTTAAATTGGCGATATGAATTTCCTAAATCTTCAGCATTAATTTTTTTAAGCAGAGATTATAAAACAGAAAATTCTAACAATCAGAGTTGAATGAATATTAATTTTTTTAATGCTAAAAACTTATATTTGTCCGATTAGGTTCGCTTTTTGAAAGAAACTTAGCTATTAGAAAATGTATTAGTTTTTTAAATAAATATGGTTTTACGACCAAAAGGTATTAATAATATTAATAATCTAGAAAAAGAGAGTAGGCCATAAATAATCTACACACTCGAACTCGTTGTTCGATACAAAATCGGAGTGTACCACTTTTTACTTCTGAAAAAAGAAAAATAAGTCCGTTTCTAGTACTCGGGATACACTTATTTTTATAAATTATTTAGACGAGAAAATAATTTCATCATAATGGATAGGTTTTTATTATCTACTCCTTAAATTCATAAAGACAACAAAATTAAACTTATGAAAACAGTTTACCTTATTATAATAACGGCACTTGTATCATTCACTGCCTGCCGCCCGACAGGTGAATTAGGTAACAGAAGTGCTACTACTGGAGCAAATTTCCTTATCAATGAAAGTAGTCCTTACTTAATTCAGCATGCTACGAGTCCAGTAAACTGGTATCCGTGGAGCGAAGCTGCATTGAAAAAAGCTCAAGATGAAGACAAAATGATTTTGATTAGCGTTGGTTACGCTGCTTGTCATTGGTGTCATGTGATGGAGCGAGAATCTTATATGGATTCTACAATCGCTAAGATTATTAATGAAAATTTCATTGCGATAAAAGTCGATAGAGAAGAGCGTCCAGATATTGATGATGTTTATATGACTGCCTGTGAGGTTTCTTTGGGAAAAAACTGTGGTTGGCCGTTGAATGCTTTTGCACTTCCTGATGGTTCTCCGTTTTGGGCAGGAACGTATTTTCCGAAAGATCAATGGGAACGTATTTTGACTTATATGGTAGATGAACGCCAAAAGAATCCAGCGAAAGTGGAAGCCTGGGCAAATGATATTATTGATGGAATCAGTGTGGCAGAACAAATTCCGGTAGCAGAAAAACAAGTGGTGTTTTCGACTCGTCATTTGGATAATTTTGCGAATTCATTTTTGAGAAATATCGATTTTGATAAAGGTGGAAAAGATACGAAAGTGAAATTTCCACTACCGAATAATTATCAGTTTTTAATAAAAGCTTATAGCTTAACGGGAAATGAAAAATTATTAGAAGCTGTAAATATTACTTTAGAAAATATGGCGAACGGAGGAATCTATGATCATATTGGCGGCGGATTTTCTCGTTATTCAACAGATAAAAACTGGAAAGTGCCCCGCTTTGAAAAAATGTTATATGATAATAGTCAATTGGTAAGTTTGTATTCGGAAGCATACCGATTAACGAAAAATCCATTGTATAAAGAGCGAGTGTATGAGACATTAGATTTTATCCAAAATGAAATGACATCGGAGGAGGGTGGATTTTATTCTTCTTATGATGCCGATTCAGATGGTGAAAATGGGAAGTATTATGTTTGGACATTAGCTGAAGTTGATGCGGCAATTCAAGATGAAAATGCGGCAACATTATTCAAGGATTTCTACGGCATTACGAAAGTGGGAAATTGGGAGAATGGAAAAAATATTCTTTATAAAAAACACACTGCAAATTTCGTAGCCAGTAAATTTGGGTTAAAATTAGAAAATTTCAATACCGTCATAGATGCTGCAAAAGAAGACTTGAAACAAGCAAGGGCAAATAAGACGAAACCTAAATTAGATGATAAAATTCTTACGGCTTGGAATGCGTTGATGCTGAAAGGTTATGTGGATGCTTATCGTACTTTTGGTGAAAAACGTTTTTTGGATGCTGCATTGGCAAATGCTCAGTTCTTGGCGAAGGAAGTAATTCGAAAAGATGCTCGAGTAACGAGAAACTATAAAGATGGAAATGCTGTCGTGAATGGATTTTTGGACGATTATGCTTTGATGGCAGATGCGTTCATTAGTTTATATCAGGTTACTTTTGATGAACAATGGCTTTATAAGGCACAAGATTTATCAGAATATACGCTGAATCATTTTTTCGACTTGGAAACAAATACTTTCTTTTATACTTCGGATTTAGATCCTCCATTGGTGACTCGCAAACGTGAAATCATTGATAATGTGATTCCAAGTTCGAACTCAATGATGGCGAAAGTTTTGCATTATACCGGAATTTATCTTTTCAATGACGAGTATGAAAGAATCGCAAGAGATATGACTAATAATATGCTTTCAACAATGACAGCTGCGAAACAACCGAATTTCTATTCAAATTGGGGAATTGTATTGGCAGACTTTATTTATGAACCGTTTGAAGTAGCTATTGTTGGAGATGATTTTAATACAGTTCGTCAAGAATTAGATCAAACTTATATTCCAAATATGTTGCTTTTGGGAGGTTCAGAAGAAGGAGCAGTTGAGCTTTTGGAAGGAAAACTAATCAAAGGGGAAACAACCATTTATGTTTGTAAAAATAAGGTTTGTAAGTTTCCTGTGAATACCGTGAAAGATGCTTTAGAATTGATGAATGAATAGACTTAGAGTCCGTAGTTGGCCGTTTATAATTGACAATTATTGAACTAATCGAATGAAGTTAAAAATCATCATTTTAAACATTGTCAATAATGACAAGTTAAAATGATGATTTTTTTTTTAGACTTGAATATAGAAGTCATAAAAAAATCATGGAATATTTTCATAATTAGATGAATTTGGCGAAGTTAAAATCAAAAAATCATATTTTTTTCATGACTTTTATAGTTCATTTTTTTACGTTTTATGAAATTTACGCAGATTTTTAGAACTTAGAAATCAATAAAATAACCTTTGTTTTATGAAAAAATACTTACCAACTTTATTATTTGTTTTCCTTCTGAATATTGCTTTTGGGCAACAGAAAGAATTAAACTATTACTTACCACAAGGTATTACGTACGACGAATCAATCCCGACTCCGGAAGAATTTTTAGGTTTTCAGATTGGCGAATGGCATTTAACGCATGATCAATTGGTCTTTTATCTAAAGGCCTTGGCGGCTGCTTCAGATAGAATTACCCTCGAAGAATATGCTCGTTCCTATGAAGATAAACCATTGATTTTATTGACGATTACATCGCCCAAAAACCATCAGAATATTGATGCAATAAAGGCAGAACACGCTAAAATTGCGAATCCGAATGAATCAAAAAAATTGGATATTTCCAAAATGCCAACGGTTTTGTACCAAGGTTATACGATCCACGGAAATGAGCCGAGTGGCTCAAATGCAGCACCGCTTTATGCGTATTATTTAGCGGCTGGTGAAGGTGCGGAGTTCGAAGAAATGTTAGAAAATGTCGTAGTTTTATTAGATCCGTGCTATAATCCGGATGGAATGCATCGATTCTCGACTTGGGTGAATTCGCATAAAAGTTTGAGTGTCAATAGATCAACAGACGATAAGGGACGAGAATATAATGAAGCTTGGCCTCAAGGCCGAACGAATCATTATTGGTTTGATTTAAATCGAGATTGGTTGCCGTTACAGCATCCAGAAAGTCAAGGTCGAGTGAAAAAATTCCATGAATGGAAGCCGAATATTTTAACGGATCATCACGAAATGGGCGGGCATTCTACGTTTTTTTTCCAGCCGGGAATTCCGAGTAGAACGTTTCCGCTTACGCCACAAATGAATCAGGATTTGACAGCCGAAATTGGTAATTACCATGCGAAGAGTTTGAATGGTATTGGTTCGATGTATTATTCAAAAGAATCGTTTGATGATTTTTATATTGGTAAAGGTTCGACTTATCCGGATGTGAATGGTTGCGTTGGAATTTTGTTCGAGCAAGGTAGTTCGAGAGGACATTTGAAGATGACGAAAAATGGTGTTTTGTCATTTCCTTTTACGATTAGAAATCAGTTGACAACCTCTATTTCGACTTTTCAAGCTGGTTACGAAATGCGAGAAAAGTTATTGACTTTTCAACGTGGTTTTTATGAAAATGCCTTGAAAGAAGCGGAAAAAGATAAGACGAAAGCCTATGTTTTTGGGGATGAATTTGACGCTGCGAGAGTTGCTCATTTTGTAGAATTATTACAACGTCATCAGATAGAAGTGTACCGACTGGAGGAAGATATTAAGTATAAGGGAAAGGAATTTAAGAAAGAATGGTCGTTCGTTGTTCCTGCGAATCAGCCGCAATACCGTGTTATTAAAGGTATTTTCATGACGATTACGGAATTCAACGATAATCTATTTTATGACGTTTCGACTTGGACAATGCCTTTGGCTTTTAATATTGATTGTGGACATTTGAAGAAAAAACCGAGCTTGGGCGAAGTCGTAAAAGGTGATGTATTTCCGAAAGGGAAAGTCATTGGTCAAAAAAGCGATTATGCGTATTTGTTCCGTTGGGATGGCTATTATTCGCCTCGTGCATTGAATGAAATTTTGGAAGCTGGCATTATTGCAAAAGTAGCTGCGAAAGAATTTTCAATTGAAACAGCGGACGGTTTACAGCAGTTTAGTTACGGAACGATTTTGATTCCAACCCAGATTCAGAAAATGTCATCAGCCGAAATATTTGAATTATTATCAAAAATTGCTAAACGAGATGGAATCGATATTTATGCTGTAAACACGGGCTTAACGCCAATGGGAATGGACCTGGGAAGTCGAAATATGAAAGATGTCAAAACGCCCAAAGCCCTAATGGTTGTCGGTGATGGTGCTTCGGTTTATGATGCTGGTGAGGTTTGGCACTTGATGGATAAGCGTTACGATATGCCAATTACGTTGGTTCAAAAAAGTGATTTTAAGCAGGTAAATCTTGCAGATTACAATACGCTTATTTTGGTGAGTGGAAGTTATGGTGGTTTACCGACGGAAAGTATTCGAACTTGGGTTCGCAACGGAAATACAATTATTGGTTTCAAAAGTGCGATTAATTGGCTAAAAAGTAGTGGACTTTTACAAGCAAATACAAAAGTGAAAGTGAAAGAAAAAGACCCTAAAGTCACGTTAGAAAGGAATTACGAAAATATTAGTTCAATAAACGGAGCAGAAGTTATTGGTGGAGCGATTTTCGAAAGTGAAATCGACTTAACGCATCCTTTGGCTTACGGTTATCACAATGTCAATATTCCGATTTTCAGAAGAGGAACACAGTTTATTTTACCTTCAAGTAATGAAATTGCAACACCTTTGAGATATACGGAAGATGCTTTATTGAGTGGATATATTTCTAAAGCGAACTTGAAAACCTTGAATAGTTCGGCTTCTATTTTAGTCGGTGGCGTAGGACGAGGACGAGTAATTGGCTTCGTAGATAATACGAATTTCCGTGCGTTTTGGTATGGAACGAATAAGCTTTTTGCCAATGCTATTTTCTTCGGCCAGACGATTAGTAGTAATTCTGTGGATTTTGTAGAAGGAGAAGAGGAAGCGGTGGAAGAAGTGGAGGAACATTAGTTTCGCGTTTTGAATTTTAGCTTTTACTGGATAAAAATTGAAAAAAAGACCGTCATACTGACGAAGGTCAGTATCTCTTCAAGGGAATAGTACAAAATTTTAAATTGGGTATCTTTTTAAAATTGAGTCTTTACGCTTTGGAGATACCGGCCTCTGTCGGCATGACGGTCTCTATTCAGATTTTTATTTTATAAAAATTATTCAAAAATCTATTCTTTCCTCAATTCTGCCAAACGGCCTTTTACCAAATCAAGCAATGATTTCTGTTGTTCAACTTCCGTTATTTTAGTTTCTTGGTCTTTTTTGGTTTGCTCGATATCTATTTCTGCTTGAGCGATTTTAGCTTTCCAATCTTCGATATTTTTTTCAAGCGTAGTCTTACTTTTCTCTAATTTTATTAAATCATTTTCTAATTTTGTCAAACTTTTTTCCTCTGTTTTGATTTCCTCTTCTACCAATAAAACTTTCAGATGCAAGCCAAAATCCATCAAGATTTGTTCGCCCATTGCGTACCCATCAAGGTGTTCGGCAGAGGAGAGATAAGCTTCACTAAGATTAAACCAAACGGACATCGTATTTCCTTCAAACTTTGCGTAAACATCTACTGAATTATCATTTATCCCCAATATTTTTGCATCATCTGTAAAGTATTCATCTGTTTTCCGATTCTTTTTAGTATTTCCATATTTTTTAAAAAACTTCATCCATTCTTTGGGTGCACTTTTTTCTATGCCTTCCGGCAATTCAATCGTTAAACAGTTAAAAGTTCCTTCACTCATAAATTTTTGACTTTCTGTAACTTGAGCGAAAGCTAAAGTTGCTAAAAAGGTAAGCATCAATGTTAGTAATGTTATTTTTTTCATGTTGAGCTTTTTATATAATTATTGAACAAATTATTTATCAAAAATAGTAACTTGTCACTGTGACAATCATTTAGACGTATTTATTCAGTTTTCGTTTCAGAAAAATACTGAAAATTTAACTAAAAAATCTAAATCGTGACAGGGTTTTTTTTATTAGTACTGGAAGTTAGGTTTCAAGGTACAGGAGTCAGGAATCATTTTTACGCACTTTTCATACGTCTGTATAATTTCCTGACTTCTGTGCCCTGTGCCTTGACACCTAAGTTAACAAGCTAAAAGGCAATGAAACCAAAAAATATTAGTCAACTATTCGCTTTGCTATCTTGTTTGTCAATTTTATACTCGTGTCAACAAGAAAAGGCGGCAAGTGAACAACAAAAAATAGAAGAGCAAGAAGTCGTTAAGTCAAATGAAATTGTCATGGAAACTTTTCAAATGATTGTAGATTCTAATCAAGTTAGTGGTTCGATATTGATTTATGATTCAAAGAATGATAAGTATTATTCTAA
>Ga0209712_10004814_pt1 | contig 10667 bp, 6 predicted proteins | sample ArcOceMetagenome_FD_187443 | JGI IMG/M metagenome (GOLD analysis project Ga0209712, IMG submission 187443) | Marine eukaryotic phytoplankton communities from Arctic Ocean - Arctic Ocean - Greenland ARC118M Metagenome (SPAdes) (version 2) | ecosystem: Environmental > Aquatic > Marine > Oceanic...
GCACTCAAAGTGTTACGAGATGGTATAAAGAATCATCCCACATATACTTTAGGTTATATTGTTTTAGCACATGTATATTATGATCAAGATAATTATGAAATTTCTTATAATACACTTAGGCCATTTGTATCAGATAACCTTGAAAATATAACTCTGCAAAAACTATTTGCGAAAGTTTGTATAAATTTAGGATATCTAGAGGAAGCTCTTCAAACATTTAAGTGTTTATTATTAATTAATCCAAGAGATGTTTATGTCGCTGAACAGGTTAAGCTTTTAGAAGATGATCTTTTGATAGAAGAGATTGAAGACAAATCTAATAAGAATGAATATGTAGAAAAAAGAATGGACTCTTTTGATTCTGAAGAAGATGATTGGGTTCAAGTAAACTTTAATAAAGAAGAAAGAAGAGAAGTAAGCTCAGAAGAAGATAGTATCTCCGATTGGGAAATCAGTTCTGCTGAAAATCCTCTGAAAAATTTCCAAAAAGATATTAAAACAGGAAACTTATCTGTTGAAGAGCATGATTTAGATGATTATTACTTCCATGAAGAACATGATCATAAATCAGCCAAAGTGATCGAAGAAAAAGAAAATAGTGATCCTATAATAACTCATACTCTTGTAAATTTGTATTGTAAGCAAGGTCATTTAGACAAAGCGGTCGAATTATTAGATAGCATTATAGAATTACACCCAAAAGACACTGCTAGTATTAATAAAAGAAATGAACTTCTAAAAAATATAAATAGAGGTAAGGAATCATTCAAGTTGAATGATATCAATAAAACTATAAAAGAAGAAGCACCAGCTAAAGAAGAAGTGGAAAATCCACCTGAGTCAGAGTCTGAATCAAATTCACACTTAAAGCTCCAAACACTGATAGATGATAAAAAAAATAATGACAAAGAATTACTTAAAAAAGTAGAAGATAAACTAAATAAATTTTTAGAAGTAATAAAAATCGAATCGACGAGAAAACAACTAAGCTTATGAAAAAAATTCTAATAATAAATGGACCAAACCTAAATCTACTTGGGTTAAGAGAGCCGGATATATATGGCTCTATGACCTTAGAGGATATTAAAGATTATACCGAGAATAAACTAAAATCTGAAAAACAAAATGTAGATCTAGAGTGGTATCAATCAAATATTGAAGGTGAGCTCGTTGAAAGTATTCAAAAAGCAATTCATACAGAATATGACGCATTAATAGTAAACCCCGCAGCATACTCTCATACTAGTGTCGCAATGCTAGATGCACTGCGAATGATAAACGTCCCAATTATAGAAGTACATTTAACAAATGTTTACTCCCGAGAGGAGTTTAGACAAACACTATTGACTGCAAGGGCGGCTTCTAAGATAATGTCTGGACTTGGAAAGGATGCTTACTACTTAGCAGTAATAAGCGAGTTAATTTAAAAAAGGATTGAAAGTGAAATATCAAACTACTGACTTTAGAAATGGTCTTAAAATCGCAATTGAAGGGAAACCATATATTGTAGTGAGTTTTGCCCATACTAATCCTGGAAAGGGATCAGCATTTGTTAAAGCAAAAATTAAAAATTTAGAAACAGGTCAGGTTTTAGAAAAAACATTTAAATCTGGAGTTGATAGTGTAGATAAGCCAGATATGGAAGAGCGTGAGATGGAGTTTACTTACGGTGACATGGATGGATTTAATTTTATGGATACAACAACTTTTGAGTCAGTTCATCTGTTACATGAAAACGTTGGTGATGCTAAGTTTTATCTGCAAGATGGAATTACAGTTAATATTCTCTATTTTAATGAGAGACCAATTTCAATTGAATTACCTAACTTTGTAAATTTAAAGGTAGCTGAAACAGATCCTGGTTTAAAAGGTGATACTGCCGGTGGTACTGGTGGAAAAAAAGCAAAGATGGAAACTGGTTTACAAGTTACAGTTCCACTTTTTATAAATGAAGGTGAATTATTAAAGATAGATACTCGAACTGGTGAGTATAACGAAAGAGCTAAAAAATAACATAAGGAACCAAATGGATCTTAAAAATATAAAAAAATTTATAGAACTTGCAAAAGAAGAAAATGTTTCAGAATTAAAATATGAATCAAAAGAAATAAAAATATCAGTTAACTTTAATTCTGCACCAGCTTCAATTCAAGCTATGCCTCAACAAATGATTCAGGCGCAACCAACAACTAATATACAGTCTAGTAATAATGCAGAAAAAGCGAATGATGGATTACATGTAATTACATCACCTTTTGTTGGAACTTTTTATTCATCATCATCACCAGAGAAACCTTCATATGCAAGTGTTGGAACTAAAGTTAGTAAAGGTTCAACTCTATGTATTTTAGAGGCAATGAAGATTATGAATGAAATAGAATCTGATGTTTCTGGAGAAATTGTAGAAGTTTGTATAGAGAATGAAAGCTTAGTTGAGTTTGGACAAGCATTATTTAAAGTTAGAGTGTAAATTGAAAAAGTTTAAAAAAGTTTTAATCGCCAATAGAGGTGAGATCGCAATAAGAATACTTAGAAGCTGTAAAGAACTAGGTATAGATACTGTTTGTGTTCACTCTACAGCTGATGAAGATTCTTTACATGTGAAACTAGCAGATGAGTCTGTTTGTATTGGTCCTGCCAAATCCACATTGAGTTACTTAAGTTTACATCAAGTCTTATCTGCAGCAGAAATTACTGACGCAGATGCAGTTCATCCAGGTTATGGATTCTTATCTGAAAATAGCGACTTTGCAATAATGTGTAAAAAGTGGAACCTAGAATTTATTGGTCCAAATGTAGATTGTCTTCAGAGAATGGGAGATAAGATTGAGTCTAAAAAAATTGCTAATGAAGCAAATGTTCCAACTTTAAATCCTATTTATGTAAATGACAAAGAAGACAATGATATATTAAGTGAAGTAGAAGAAATGGGATTACCTGTGCTAATAAAAGCATCTGCCGGAGGTGGTGGACGAGGTATGAAAAGAATTGATTCAATCGAAGATATTATAAATACAATTTCAGTTCTAAAGAAAGAATCAAAAAATGCTTTTGGAGATGATACTTTATTTATAGAAAAGTATATTGAAAGGCCAAGACATATTGAAGTACAAATTCTTGCAGATAAACATGGGAATGTTATCCACCTAGGTGAGAGAGATTGTACAATTCAAAGAAGATTCCAAAAAATTATAGAAGAATCACCTTCACCTGTTATAACTGAAAAATTAAGAAGCGATATTTGTGAGGCTGCAGTTCGGTTATCTAAATTTGTAAATTATGATTCAGCCGGTACTGTAGAGTTTTTGTATGATTTAGATACTGAAAAATTCTATTTCATGGAAATGAATACTCGAATTCAAGTTGAACATCCTGTTACAGAGCAAAGATGTGGAGTAGATTTAATAGCAGAAATGATAAGAATTGCTCAAGGTGAAGTGCTTAGATTTAAACAGGAAGATCTAGAGTTTTCTGGTCATGTAATGGAATTTCGAATAAATGCTGAAGATTCAAAAACATTCATGCCTTCTCCTGGTTTGATTACTCATTATCACAGACCTGGTGGAATCGGTATTCGTGTAGATGACTTTATATACACAGGTTACAATGTTTCTCCACATTATGATTCAATGATCTCAAAGGTTATTGTTAAGGCCGATACAAGAGACGAGTGTATTAGTCGGTCACTAAGGGCCCTAAACGAAACTGTTGTTGGTGGTATTTCAACTAACATCGACCTTCATAAAGAAATACTTGTCGATTCTAACTTTAGGGCAAATAATTACAATACCGATTTTCTTGCTAAGAAAATGCTATAATTATAGGTAGTTACAACCTAGGATTAGTGTTAAAAATATGCAAGAAGCAATCGAGTGCTTTAATAAAAATGAATTTTCTCTCGCTGAGAAACTGTTCGATAAAATCAAATCACACTCAAGTGATCATGAAGAACTGTATACGGCCTTAAAGTATCTATTAGAAATATATAAAAAAACCAAACCCCAAAATATATTTAAAACTCAAATTGAAATATTAGAAACTCTTTTTCAAAATAAAAGATATAGCGATTTTATAAAATTTTATAATGATGAAACTCTATCTTCTAAAAATATCAATTTTGAATTAAAGCTGAAACTTTTGAGTGCACACTTTATTGAAGGAAATATTCAAGAAGTTAATAAATTAATAAATTTATATAGTTTATTTATTATAGAAGAAAAAATATATAATCATGCCAATTTATTTTATGAATGGATCGAAAAAAATAAGTTAGAAACATTAAAAACCATGTTCTCTAAACTTCTATTTCAAATAGAAATTTCAAATGAAGAGGAAATAGTTAATACATGTGAGAAAATAGAAAATTTACTAATCTTAAATTGGAAAAGTATTTACGATAAGAAAAAAACTAAAACAAAGTACTTCGAACACTTGATAGATACTCTTGAGAGTGCTCAAAAAAATACATATAAAATAAAACAAAAGATATTAGCGTTAAAAGTAAAAGCAATCGCTTTAGGCAGTAAATTATCAATATCCAATACAGAACAGATTGAATATGTTGTTTTAAACTCTAAAAATCAAATAGAATTGGCCTTGATGATTTCAACAATCAGTGATCAATTCCTTAGAATAGATTTAAAAGAAATTATCTCAGGGCTTGGAAAAATAAATAATCAAAAGCTAGGTCTTTATTCTAATGAACTAAAACAATACTTTGATAAAAAAAGTAATGTTATCATCACTTCTAGCGAGCCTAAACAAGAATCAATAAACGTTGAGCTTTTTGGATATGAAACAATTAAAGATTCTGAGATCGAAGAAATATTTAACTATTACATAACCGAAAACTTAGAACAAACTAATATAAGTTTTGAGGCCATGAGTATCATAAGATACGATCATGAAGTTGAAAAAGAACCTTATCATTTGATCACAACATTCATAGAGTTAAATCTATATGATGCGGCTCTTATGATGGCGAAAAAGCTTGATGAATCAAACTCTAAGGCTTATTTATGTGCAAGAATCTTATATTTTAATGAAAAATATATAGAAGCAATTTCATTAATTAATGAGAAAATAAACTTCAGCTTAATGTCTGAAATCGAATCTCTACCATATTATTATTTAAAAGCTGAGTCATACACAAAGCTTGGAAAAGAAAGTGAAGCCCAAAATTTATACTCTTTGATATCTACATTTAATCCGAACTTTAGAAGTTTAAAGGAGAGAATGATTTGATTAATAAGATATTAGCTATGTTTTTATTATTTATATCAATCTCCTTCTTTTTTATATGGGAATTTGTACAATCTGAATTTGTTGCAAATATTTTATCTGAGTCAATAACGAAATATACAAAAGAAAATTTAGACTTGGAATTTAAATTTGAAAATATTGAGTTTAATTTATTTCCTCCCGGAGCAGAGTTTAAGAATATAAGTGCGAAAAGTTTGAGTAAGGATATAGAGTTTAAGTCAGACCTTTCATCTCTTGGTGTCGAATTTGATATTTGGGATATATTTAAAACAGATCTAACTATTAGTAATATATATTTAAAAGATGGAAAAGTATTGTTTGATACAAAAGAGCTTTCTACAAACCTCAGCAATAGTACTTCAAACCCCTCTGAAATTGAAATTGAAAAAACTATCAAAATGATTAAAGCCAAATCACCAGTAATTATAAAAAAAATCACATTAGAAAAAATTCGATTGGAACTATTTAAAAAAAATGAAGTTGTAACTCATCTTGCAATCTTCGAGATAATAGATAACTCAGTCCACATAAATCTTGCTTTAAGAGGATTTAATCTAGGAAAGATAAAAATGCTTGAAGAGGTTGTGGATGAAATCTCGATTGATGTAAACATCTCCGATCAAAAAATTCAAATTAATAACCTAATTATAGAAAAGAATTTAAATCGAATTGTTGCTCAAGGACAAATGTTCAACTTTAAAGATCTTAAGAAAGCTCAGTTTAATATTGAAAGCTTTGTTGATATTCAATTACCTGATATTCATAAATATCTGAAAATAAAAAACATTGGAGAGATATATACAGGGAACATGAAAATGAATGCGACTTTCAATGGATCTTTAAAAAACTACAAAATAGAAAGTGATTTAACTCTATATGACCTTGACTCAGACTTTATTTACGGAAAAAAAATAAAATCCAAAATATCACTAAATACAAAAAAGATTTTGATTCAATCTTTTGAGCTTGAAGATCAAGAACAAAAAATAAACCTTCTTAGTCCCATAGAATTTTATAATTTCCCAAAAAGAAAATTTATAGAGGATAAGGTGGTAGTTGAAACTAAGAAACTAAAACTTGGAAATGCACTCAGATTCTTAAAGTCATTTATGGAACCTTTGAAAGGTGAGCTAACAGGAAAAGTCGCATTTGTACTAAACGAAAAAGATTTTAACTTAAGACTTAGTGAAAACGCTTTTGTCGAAAATCTAAGTCTCAAATATAATGAAGATAAACCAATACTTTCGGTTAAAAAACTAAAAATACAAAAAGGCTTTTTTAATATTGCAGGTCAGGATATTGATATTAATCTTGGGATTCAGATAGATAAAACCCAAGGAGAGGTTCTAGGTAAGGTTAGGAAAGGAAATGTAACCTTTTTATCCAAAGGGCTTAAGCTCAGTTTAAAAGAATTAGGGCCATATGCTGGATTAAATATTGAAGGAGAAGGGGTTGTCGATCTAAGTGTTGTTTCAAACTCTACTGAATCTAAAATGAAGATCTCTAATAAACTTGAAAACGTGAATTTTGAAAACTTTAAAATAGATAATTTAAAATCTGATTTCGAATTAAACTTTAAAAACTCAAGAATTAAATTAAAAAATATCGTGGCTCAAAGCAGTCAAAGTCAAATAGATGGATATCTGAATCTTGATCTGAATGACATGTCTATAAACGCTTCCTTGAATCAAAGAAATTTCTTAATTAAAGATTTAACAAAAATGTATAGACCCGTAATCGGAGACCTTAGCTTTCTTCCAGAAAATCTATACGGTAATTGGGATACTAGTGTTTCTATCTCTGGAGGCTTGTCTCCAGAGAAAATAAAAGTTATAGGGAAGTTTTATGGAAAGAACAATTTAATATATGATGAAAGCTTTGATCAAATTAGCTTCGATTATTCTTTTATGAATAATAAACTTCTTTTTAAAAATTTGAATGCCAAGAAAACAACAGGTAAAATCTTTGGTGGCTTCAGCTATGGAATTAATACAGAAAAAATTAATATTTGGGGTAATATATCTAATATTCCACTAAGTGAAATTAATAATTACTCAAAGTTACCACTTAGTTTAGAAGGTAACTTAAATGGATTAATTAAAGCTTCTATTGAACCAAAAAATAGACAGTTATCATCTGAGTTATATATCAGTAATTCATCTGTAAATAACAGAAAAATTTATGATTCCTATTTAAAAGTCCAAATGAATAATGATGATCTAACTGTTAAAGCATCTATGCTTGGAGAACAAATTAGACTGGACTCAAAAATAAATTTATCTGAAAAAAGCAAAGAAGATTCTTATGTGAAAACTAATGTGAATATTGGTAGTTTAAATGAATTATTCAGTGTTTTCTCTTTTGTGGATAATGTAAATAATGGATTCGATGGAGTTTTAAAACTTCAGAACAAAACAGAATTTAATTTAAAAGAATTAAATAAATTTAATACGAGATTTTCTTTTGAAAAGTTACAATTGAAAAAAGACAAGATTAAAGTTGATTTCCAATCTAAAATTGGTGTTAATCAAATTGTTGTTGAAAATGGCGAGATCAAAAATTGGAATGTTGATATTAGAGGCTCGAAGTTCAATTTAATTAGTAAAGGCACTGGGAATATTACAGAGGATTATAAAATCTCTAGTAAGATTAAACTTGATGCTAGTTTATTAGAAATCTTTAATGTCATAGTCTCCAAAGCTAGTGGAACAATAGTTGGGAATATAGAAAACTATAAAAGAAATAATGTAGAAGATTACGATGCTAAAATAATTTCAAATGATCTTGAGCTTAATTCGGACTTTATGCCACTGGCCTTAACAAAAGGAAATATGCTCCTTACATATAAGAACAAAAAAATAATATTAAAGAAGCTGAAAGCACAGTTAAATTCTGGACAATTGAGTATGAAGGGAATTATTGATTTTAAAAGAGTCATCCCAGACATCAATATACGATACATATTTAAAAATGCAGGAATATCGCTCTTTAAAAAATCTAATATTTTATTTTCAGGTAATGGAAGCTTAATTGGTAAGACAATTCCATATACACTTGGAGGAGATCTCCAAATTCAACAATTAAATATAGTTAATGAAATAACAGACTTTGCTAGAGGTGACTCACTTGTTACACAAGAAATAGATTTCTTACCAGAAAATACTACGAAAGGTTTAGAACAATTTTTAAACTTAAATATAAATATAACTACCTTAGAGCCTATTCGCATCACTAACTCTATGGCCAATATTGGGTTTAGAGGTAACTTACAAATAACAGGCGGTGAGAGAGATCCACGTATTGCAGGGAAGCTTTCTCTGGCACCAATGAAAAACGAAGTATACTTTAAAAATAATACATTTAGCCTTTCAAAAGGTAATATCTTTTTCTTTGATGAAAACTTAATTTCTAACCCGGAGTTGGACTTCCAAGCAGAGTCCGAAATAAATGAATATAAAGTATTTTTGAAACTATTAGGTCCTGTAAAAGATTATAAGCTAGACTTATCAGCGGAGCCAAGTTTGTCAAAGAGTGATGTGCTATCTCTAATCGCTTTTGGATATACAGAAGACCTTTCTTCTAATCTTTCTGATGCTGAAAAAGATTCTATGACAAAGGCGGGAGTTGGATCAATTATATTTGACCGTTTTAAGATAAATGAAACTCTTAAGAATGAATTTGGTCTTCAAATTAATCTAGGAACCGAGATTACTCAAGATGAGTCAAGCTATTTATCGCAGAGAAACTCTGAGACTTCGCTTGGAAGGGTTACATCCGCAACAAAAATTGAAGTGAAAAAACAAATTTCAGATGCAATAGATCTTTCTGTATCAAGTACTGTTGGAAGCTCTACAGGCCAAAGACAAAGTATGAATTTAAACTACAATATTGATAAAAACTTCTCCATTGAAGGTGTATACGAGAATACTACTGATGGTGTTAATGAAACAATCTCAGATGATACTTCTCTTGGAGCAGATGTAAAAGTTAGGTGGTCATTTAAATGAAATTTCTATACATCATTTTTCTTTTATTTTCTTTTTCTATGAATATCAGAGCTGAGTTAATTATTTCATCTGTTAAGGTCAACTGTGGTTCAAGTGAAGATTGTACTAACCTTAAGAACAATTTTATAACTTTGAAACGTAAATATGTGGATCATAACCACCTTGATACGATACTTAAATTGTACACACTCAATAGTGGAATAAAGAATTTCAATTATATACTTTCTAAAGAAAACTTAACCATAAATTTAATACCAAAATTAAAAATTCGAAAAATTCGTATTTCTCCCTCAAGTTTAAACTTACCGAGCATTTTACCAGCTAGAGAAGATGAATACTTTGATAATAATAAAGTTACCAAAACTAAGAATCTTATAATTGACCTCTATAGAACGAAGGGGTTTCCAGAGATCTCTGTATCTGAAAAAATAGTAATGAACACTGATAATACTGTTGATATTACCTTTAAAGTTAATAAGGGAAGAGCTATAAAGGTTTCTGATATTAAAATTATCTCTAAATCAAAATATATTTTCAGACTTATTAATAAAAAACTTAGTATCTTTAAAAATAAGCCATTTCATGTTCAACAAATTAAATCTTCAATGGAGGAAGTAAAACGTTTACTTGTCTCTTATGGTTACTACTTAATTGATCTAAATCTTAAATATTCCCTATCTAATTATAAAGTAGAACTTTTTGTTGAAGTTTTGAAAAACACACAACATGTTTATACAGTTAATAAGGATTTAGATTATAAAATTGAAATAAAGGAATTATTAAGATCTTCAACGATTACCTATAAACGAAAACTGAGTGTTGAACTTATCAAACAATTAATTAGGGAGTTTTATGAAAAAAAGGGATTCCTTTATGCCAAAATAGAAATTACGGAAAAAAGATACTTTACAAATATTAATGATGAAACTTTTATGAAGTCTATAAATGTTGTACCTAATAAAAGATCATACTTGGAGTCTATTGAATTTAAAGGTAATAATGTTATCAACTCAGAGAAACTATTCTCTCTTTTTTATGAACGAAGTACTAACCAAGTTGATAGTAATATTTATGACAAAAAATATTATAATGAGTTTATTAAAGTGCTCAAAGAAGAATATATTAAACTTGGTTATGTAAATGTCTTTGTAGATAAGCCAGATATTGAAATCAAACCGAAATCAAAAGGCATTAAACTTGTATACAGAATCAGAGAGGGCGTAAAAGCTTATGTTAAAAATATAAGAATAAAAGGAATTGGAAAACTAACTTCAAAGAAGATCCTAAGTATTATTGAGTCAAAAAAAGGTGAACGTTTTAATCCAATACAATTTAAATTAGATTTAGAGATAATCCTTAATTACTTAAAAGAAGAAGGATATTATTTTGTAACATTAT
>Ga0209712_10004815_pt1 | contig 10666 bp, 6 predicted proteins | sample ArcOceMetagenome_FD_187443 | JGI IMG/M metagenome (GOLD analysis project Ga0209712, IMG submission 187443) | Marine eukaryotic phytoplankton communities from Arctic Ocean - Arctic Ocean - Greenland ARC118M Metagenome (SPAdes) (version 2) | ecosystem: Environmental > Aquatic > Marine > Oceanic...
TCTGTATGTATATATCGAAGATATCTACTGTTGTTGTTGTTACTGTTTCTTTAACTATAAACTAAAGGGTGATGTGATTTGAATCTCACATCTGTAGAATCCGTGACTCCACATCGGGATTCAATCAGTCCCCGCAATGATAGCATGGAACATACTAACATTGAAACCCTAGTACTACTCCTAGACCTAAACCTGAAACCCTACTTCTGAGGGAACTCAACCTGCTTAACCTACATGCAGGAGGTAACGCCGCCCGGTATGCAAACCAGGCGCATAACCTAGGATAATTCTAACCTGTATCTTTCTCGTATGGATATATATCCTTACGTCTCCAACCAAATATTTCATGGCAAATACCCGTCTTCCTATCTGTGGGTAAAGATGTTTTGGTTAAAAGATCAGCTTGGTTATACTCACCGCTAATCCATGCTACGCGTTGTGCCCCTGAGGCCTGCGCTTCTCTAACCCTGTGGTAACAAATGGAGTTATGCTTCTTGGCCAATACTGAGGTAGGAACTGAAGCATTGGTAGTAACTGACTCATTGTCACAAAAGACATCGGCCGGTCCATCTATAGGAATACCGAACATCCTTAACTTGTATCTCAAGCTCTCTATCAACTCTGTCGCAATACGGAGTGCCACAAATTCAGACCCAAAACTGGAGGTCTCGACAGTATTCTGTCGTTTGCTGTACCAAATAATTGGTGCATTCTGGCAATAAATTATGATACCCGTATGCGACCGTCGAGTTACCCTATTGGCTGCGTGATCTGCATCAACGTAGCACGTCACCTTCATTGGATTGCCTCTGGGTATTGGCATTGTCGGTGGTAAAGGCTCCTCAGCGTAGTCATAAAAATCCTTCCATTCATTATTTGCCTCGTCCTTGAACAGTTTCTCATCTGTGTTCCTTCTATCGGGGTCAAATATGATCCTGCTTGGGTTCTTGCACTTCTTCAAGTACCAGAACATCCTGTATAAGGCATCAAGATGCCCTACCCTTGGCAAACACTGGTGTTGCGACAATATACTAACCTCGGTATAGATGTCTATACGTCCGAGCTCAACTGCCCAACGTAATATACCTATCAATTGCAGATACCTACTTCCTAGCTCAGGTCCAAGCTCCTTTGAGACATCGCATTCTGGGCGATAGTTGACTGGGAACGGTCTTGAAGACGAACGAGCACCATATGTACTCAACACTTTCCCCTCTCCATCATCATGGAGTGTCTTCTCAAGGTTCTTGACTGCAGACTCAACATAATCCTCGCAAGTCATAGAAAAGCGTGGCTGACCACCAACTGATACTTTGCTGATATTGGCGCCAAGATACCTATCTGGTTCGCCAGTGCTACCCTCCTTCAATCTATAAGCCTTGTTAAGAGCTATCTCAACTCTTGAAGTATCGTGGGACAGATGGAGCACGTCATCGACGTAAACCAAGATGTACTCGTAATATTCAAAACCACACGGCTTGATAGCTGGCCTGATGTAAACGTCGGGGTCGGCCTTGGTCGGTACGAAATCCATGTCCCTTAAAGTTTGGGCGAACATTGCTCTCCATGCCGCTCCGGATGTCTTAAGGCCGTATAAGGCTTTCTCGACAATCATGACACCCCCCTTCTCAGATCCAAACTCGGATCCGGCTAGGGTCCATATTTTCTCACGACATGGTGCGTTCAGATAAGCGTTCCCGATGTCTGCCGCCCACACATCCAAACCATTCATTGCAGCGATTAAGAAAGCTATACGCACACTGTCCCTTGATACGACACTGGAGTATGTAGAGGAAGAAGGAGGGTCAGTTGTATGTCCGCCTGCTACAAACCTACACTTACGAGTAAACTTTCCATCCATCTTGATATCGAAAATCATATGGCAGTTGATCTTCTGATAACCGACTAACTTCTTTCCACTAAGGGCCTCCGCAAGAGTGCCATCCCATGCCTTGAATGCTGGTCTCACATTCTTCATCTCTTTCGCAAGGGCATCTGTCCAGAAGGTAGTCCCCGTTTCCTTATCTAGCTTCAAAGCTTCATCAACTGTCTTGGGCAATCGTATTCCGAACTTGTGCGTCGTCACCCAATACCGGCTCTTGATCTTGCCGATGATACGCTGCCGCTTCCTCAGTGTCTCAGCTACCCACCACTTGAAGGCAGGTTCATCTCCAAGGTTGTTAGCTACGGCATATTCAGCAAGCTCGATTGGGTTAGATGCTTTCAAGTTCTTCAGAGGTATCCATTCCTCTGATCCGTCCTTCCATCCCACTAGTAGCTTCCAACCTATAGTCGTTTGCTTTGGGACTTGATTGCCATTGTAAGACCTGGTAAATCCATCAGCCTGCTTAATCGCTCTGCCATCAGCCGAGTGATCCGTTATCTCAGATAGGACAAGGAATCTACGTCCCTCTGAATCCACTTGTGAGAACAGGTTTTCGGCTATGACATTGGCTGCGTACTGGTCTGTAGATCCATCTGACATCTCTATTAAATATTCAGAGGTATCAATGAGTGGGTTAGTATGTGATGTGCCAAGTGGTTTTCCGTCATTACCTTTCACGCGTTTAATCACACGGCCCTTCTGGATGCTTCCATCTTGTTGGGGCAAATGCAGTTCTGCGTTGACGTATCCATCGTAGCTGTCCTCTCCCTTATCATTAACCATACTATCGACTTCTTCAACATCCTTGTCAAAGGCAGACGTGTCCGTGGGGTCGGGGATATCTTCGTTGATAAACTGGTCAAACGATGATTCCGAGTCCACGAAACTATCATCGCCAAATGCCTTCTCGATTCCCAAGTGGTACTCTTTCATACTAGCTTGGATGTCGGGTTGAAGCATGTCTTCCCGGGTCATATGTTGCACGGTTGTCCTTGATACGATTTCTCCGTTGGATTTCAATATCCAATAACATAATGCAGACCCTACTCGGTGCGAGACACCCAACCACCGCCCTATATGCGGGTTCTCATTATCAAAAGGCGTGTCCCAAAACCAGCACGAGTCGTAAAACTCGAAGTCGGTCCATTCACTAATATCTGTAGTGTCCCCGGTCAATCTTTCGATGCCGGTTCTACCATCTCGGCCAGAAGCCATGCGCGACATGATTTCGCCTTCGTAGACTAATCCAAAATCCCAAACCTTGGCTGGGACTCTACGTCGAACCATTCTTCGTTTCCAGCGTACCTTCAGCTTCCCAATGGTGTTCTCGGCTTTGTTCTGCCACTGGCTGTAAGGTTCGCTCGTCCGAATCTCACACTTCAACTCCCTAGCCCTTTTGACAAACTTACTGTTGGGCCCTGTTTGCTCATTTGCGTTGTCGCAAAAGATGGTGTTTGGAATACCTACCGTATTCGCAAGGTTATCTAATGACAAGTGAGTCTCCATCTTTGACCGCATCGGATCAACATGAACATACCCTTGGCCGTCTGTCCAAACTTGGGAACAAGTATTCTGGCGGAGGGATTTAGTTGATGCAAAACAAGTATCCGTATACATTGTCGTATTCAAGCGTCTCAGGTGAGATTGCATTAGGTCTGTACGGTACCGCCGAGTAAGGGGATGCAAAGCGGACCGAATACCTTGTTGCGTAGTCACTTTGATGGTCTGCCTAGATCTATCAATACCCATCATCCACTTCCTGCTCAGGCTCTCTGCAGTAACTCTATGATGCCGCTCGTCCGTGACAACCGCCTCGTTCCTCTGTCGAGTATCCGGGAAAGGACTCGGTGGAATATATGGCTTTGGTGTCGTGGTTGACTTCTTTCTAACAGAGGGTGCTTCCACCTTGCTAGATGCAACCGACCGAGCAATCAATGTATCAAGGCAGAGCGAGGTAGAGATCGAAGACATGACTCTATCGAACTCAGGAACTTCTTCTGGATGCGCTGTATAATTGGCAGGAAGAACTGAATATTGCATCACATTGTCGCATGCCTGCACAATACGACGGGTGAGTGAGAAATGAGTCTCCGGCTCCGGCGCATGATTCTTACTGTTTACTGCCCCATTCGACGAGGTAAAAGGATTCCGATTGGGATCCCAATTATTCTCGTCGGATAAATGAATCCATCGGCAAGTCTGGATCTCGTCCTTCGTAGGGCATCGGGTCAAAAGAGAACAAAATGAACCATTCATTACCATCGGAATGTCAAGATCATTTTCATGATCATACATACCCAGTGCTCGGTGGGGATCGGTTGGGTCATCACATAAGGATATACCAAAAGCTCGACACTGATTTGGATTGATGAGTGACTTGGGCATACGTTCTCCAAACCATAAGCCTTGGCCGAATACTAATATCACCGTTTCTCCATCCGCTGTGTCCCAAGCTGTCCCTGCAGTGCAGATTTCTACTGCTTCACTGCTCCCTAGATCATCTACGAAAGGGTTTACCGTACACTGGAGATCACTCCAATGAATCGGTCTGAAATTAGCACCGAAACAGTGAGTATCCGCATGATTATCCGACTCTGTCGGAGTCCAATTGAAGTTCAATTTGTCTTCAGCCACCGTGCGACCTATAGTTGCAGAGCTGATACTGGCTGCACGAGGACCCGTACTGACGACGCTAATTGATGACTGATTTGCGTTTCAGGTGATACGGTTTCCATGATGGTCCCATCTTGATTCTGTCGTAATGACCGAACCGACTACAGAACCTCCACCTGTGTTAACTCCCGCTACCCCTGCTCCCATTCGAGGTTGCCTAACTGGTACTTGTACCTGGATGGGAGCTGCAGGCTGACCTGCCAAAGAAGCACGCATAACACCACTCACAACCGCTCCTATAGCGGCCTCACTGAGTGTACCTGCGAGGGTGTCTACGGCTGAAGCCCCGCTATTCGTTTTCCTCTTCTTGGAGTAGTTCTTTCGCTCAGGGTTGTCATACAACTCCGCCTTGAACTCTTTGGAGAGCTTGGCCCACTCGTCTCTACTGAAAGAACGAAGTGGATCAGACACATCTACGCCATTACAAAACTTCTTACCGTTCTTGCTCACTACCTTGTTGGCAGTCTTGCCGCTAGCTGCCCGACGCTTGTTACGATGCTTGCCTTCTCCAGGTTTAGTAACAATTGCCGGGTTGATGTAAGCTATATGTTTAGCAAACTCCGAGGTCACCGCATTGAAAGAATTGAATCGTACCGGATCGCTCCGGATTTGAGTTCCGACAGTCTGCAACGTCTGGTTGTTTGACTGAACCTTCTTTAGCAAGGTATCCACCTTGGTCCTTTCGGTGAAACCAGGAGGGTCGCAAAGCTCTATGGTATCAAATACTTTCTTCATGCGGGTGGAGAAGATATGCCAGGACATGTACTGTTCATTCTTGTAATGTAGATTCTCCATCATGTTCTTAGCCTTTTCTAGACGCTTGTACTTCTCATCGTCCCCATCGAAATGGTGCTTGAGATCAAGCATTGCCTGACGCCCGTCCCTCGTGCGCCGTGTCTTAGGCTCTATCCAATTGGCAGCATCTTCGCCAATGGTGAGCGCATCAAGGATGCCAAAGACCTCACCAGAGTCGGTCTGATAAGCCGGTCCTGTCATTGTGGCATTATAAATCAGGTCGATTTCGCGTACCTGCTCGTCAGGTGCAACGGCGTCCAAGAATGGGCGTTCTTCATCACGAATGATGTACTGCAAAGGTACATCATCCACACCGTCACGGCAACGTAGATAGTTGCTGAGTTCCTTCTCCCAGTCTTCCCAGTCACTTTCCTTGGTGAGGGGAGCTGGCATCTTGACGTCACTGGAAGAACTGTCTTTCTTACTGTACACCCTTACCATTTCCTTGTACTTCCCCAAGGCATCAGCGTCAAAGCTAATAAGATCGTCACGTCGTCCACGACGATGCATATCAGTCGCCCAGAAGGCAAAGGCCTGGATGTTCCTGATTTTGGGATCACCAAAGACACATCCACCTCTATTGACCGTGAGCTTGGTTTTGGCCTTGCACCAGCTGTCTACTGCATCTGTCTCCCAATTGCGCAACTCAGCAACGTCATCATAACCTTCTGCAATCAAGCAATCTGCTTGAGCAGGTCCTAGGCGACAGACGTTTGTGAGTGTTTCACGAAATGTGGGAGGTGGGGGTGGTACTCGTACACCTCCTGCGATTGCTTGTAAATGTGCCATGGCCTTTCAAAGTATTGAGGAAACAAAGAGGTGTTAGTTATGAATGTCTTACTGAGATAGCCATCCTGAGGATGTTGTGGATACCAACCACACTATCGATGCCGGATAGCTAATCCGACCAACTCATCCATCTGTATGGATGTCTATTGGTTGCTCTCAACCGACCGCTAAACGAGCGGCAACTCCGCTTGGTTATGCACATAGGCAGCGGAGCGTGTGGTCCAAACCAACACTATTCGACTATTCATTCTGGCTGTATTTCTGATTTTTCTTTGTCAGGTGTTTACTGGCCATTCAATTCTGGATGATGGAATCTTAGTATTCAAAATTCCACGCACGAAGCAAGGGAAAAGAACTTTGGGATTCCGTCACACCACAGAATTCCATTTGAGTTTCATGACAAATGGATCTAATCGATTATTCAATCAAACGAATCAATCGATTCTCCTTGGTACTTTCTGTACCTCCTTAGCTCATCTAGAGACTATCTGGGTCTTAATAAACTGATTCAATATTGGTGTACTCACTAATGTTCTGTATGTATATATCGAAGATATCTACTGTTGTTGTTGTTACTGTTTCTTTAACTATAAACTAAAGGGTGATGTGATTTGAATCTCACATCTGTAGAATCCGTGACTCCACATCGGGATTCAATCAACATCCGCACGCTCGGCTCGCTCGCACGCGAGAACGCGGGCTTCGTACCCATCGGCACACCTCTCAACACAGTCAGTACAGACTGAAGGGATCATTTTCACTATCAGCTTGCTCTACTATTGATTTAGTATCATACTTTGTACTTTTAAATTCAAAGCATGAAGAGAGAATCAAGATTTATTAAAAATAGATAGAATGAGAATGCAGCCCTTGTATATTTTATCAAATCCCAAATAATGTCTTTCTCCGGTCACTTCCAGGAGGCCTTCGCTGTCGAACTTCCAAGTCAATTGCAAACCTACTCATCATCAAAAGGCTTCCAAGCCTATTCAGGCACGTGCGACAAATCTCAAAACCGAATTGCCACAGAGCACCATGCAGTGTACATCTCGATGGATAATGCACGGGGAAGTATGGAAGTTTCAACCCATTCCTTGCCAAATCCAAATCATGAACTTACTGCCAATCAATCCTGTATCGCGCATTCTTATCTCCCAATTCCAATTGATGAAACAGCGGAAGGTGCAGGTACAGGTGGATATTTGGAGGCATTTATTCTTCGTTCAACGGCAGCGACGTCTGATGATCGGAAAGATGTGGTTCAGAATGCTGCCTCGATATCTGGAGATGGGAAAATAGATGAATCCAAATCGTCGATTGATAGGTCTGCGCACAAGGTTAATGAACATAAGTATTATATCTTGGTGAAAGGGTATTTGCCAAACATTGTTGCTCCTTCACGTACACGTACCGATCAAAAGGCGGCATCGCCCACAGATGCTCAAAGAGGCCATGGTAATGACAAACATCACGATGCAAAGAGCGCAAAGACCGACAGGAAGGCAAAGAAAGAGAACAAACACGATCGCGATCGTAGCAAGCAATGTTTGAAAGATGACATCAATGTATACCAGTCGTTTCCAGTGTCATTCTGTGCATCGACCATTGAACTTTGTCATATTGAAGAAACGCAACAGGGATTTGACAAAGACAAAGCTATAAATGTTGCCATCTATGTAGCAGACAATTCCGAGATCAAAATGTACACTTTAATGCTCCTTGAGCATCATCAAATGAAAATGTCCATCGAGAACTGCAATGAAAAATTCCAAATTCAGGAAAATACGCTGACGCCACAAAATGCATCCAGTGACCTTATCAATCAACGCAGCGGTGATGATGATTTCATATCATTCCTCGAGCAAAAGCCGCCCGGACCTGTTGCAGATAAATCACCGCTTTTGTTTCCAAGCCCGATAACGACCATGACTTCGTTTGTATACATGAGAAGTATGAATAATGATCTTTCTCCTATTTATATGTTGTCAGTTGGGTGCCAAGATGGTTCAATTCGAATCATTTCGTACAGAACCTCAACATCACCGAAAGAAGTTGTCGAAAATCGTGGTGAAAATGATTTGGATTCCGATGCATTGGATAGCAGCGACCGAAGCCAACAGCTGTCTTTTGATGTTATCAATATATCCCAGTTTGTAATTGATGGTCCAATCTCAGCCCTATCCTACAGCTTTCACGGTAGAGATCACGGAGAAACAGAAAAATTGACTTTGTTTGCGGGGTCTTTATGTGGGTTTGCGTGTTACTTCACTCAAACAGAAGCATCCAACGGTTTACAATTTGACGGCGCGTATCCTTTGATTGACGGGCTGTGGGATGCGAGACTTTCAGACGAGGACGGTGTCTTATCCATCTGTGAATTCCAATATGGTGGGGTTGACGGTGGCAGAATTGTTGCATTGGGAATGCACTCAGGTCGTCTATTACTATTTGCTAACGTGAAAAGTCAAAGTCTCGAATCACCTGGTGACTTGAATGATAGTATTGAGGGTTCTTGGGCGCCGAGTTTTTACTGTTTTTGGCATTGTACGCTGCAGAATCCAATTCGTGATATTCAAGCCATTGAAAATGGTCTGTTTTCCGACATGGTCGTCTGCACGAGACGGAATATTCATTTGCTTCGATCAAATCCAGATTACATTGCAGATGCTACATTTGAACGGGTTGAACAATTGTTGCACACATTTCTTGAAAAATAATGTTTGCCATCACTGGCACAGAGGTTGTGGTTGGAGGGAGCGTTTCAATTCTGTGCACAAATCCTTCTTTTTAAAATAATACTAGAGTACGTGTACGTGTAGCATCATCGCTTGATAGCATCATAATTCTCCACATTGGCAAAATTGAAATCACAACGAATCAATTCATTAAAATAGAGATTAATCAATCAATCAATCCATCAATCATGGCAAGCAAAGTAATTGAAAGTTGGAAACTAGTACGTGTAATAGCTACAGTATTGATAACCAATGAAGAAGTTGCTGGAAAGATCGATCCTAATTGACAAGTAAGAAAGTCACTAAAGTTTGAGTTCAATATCCTTCCATTTTTTGGTAAACCAGAACCACCTCTTTGGTTCCGTCACAAATTCCTTCAAGGTAAACCTCTCGGAACTAATAAATGGAAAAAGTTCCTCCGCAATAATATCCTTATCATACTCCTCTCCCCTCTTAATTCTCCAAAACTCACTCAAAAAATGCACCTGCCTCAACCCCACCACAACATCCAACGGAGGAGGCAAAAGCGCCCACCACCCATAAAGAGGCTCTTCCGTCAGCCCCAATTCCTCCTTGGCCCCATCGCACAAATCATTCACCCTTCTATAAAGATTCACCTGCCCCAACAGAATCCACAGCGCCGAAGCTTCCACCAGCGTCCCTCCGCCCGGTATATGCAGAAACTGCATGGGAAAACCGATGATTACCCCAAACACAAAGGGGAGTAATGTCCCGTACCCCCCGCATCCAGTGACCATCTCCCCATTCTGCAATTCGTACTGATACAGCTCCTCCTCGACGCTGAACTTGTAATACCCGTACCATCCCAGAGCGGTCGGCACCGATCCTAATATGGTGAGCCAGACGGGACGGGGGATGCCGGGTATTTCCGGTGGCGCGGTGAGTTTGGAGATGGGGTCGGATTTTGCGGAGAAGGCGGGTCGGGTTTGGACATAGGTTTTTATCGGGGGTATGACGAGCTGTGCCCAGAAGTTGTTGGTGGATTGGCAAAAGTCGTTGATTAGTTGTGGGTCGATGCTGCTGGTGGTGCTGGTGGTGCTGGTGGTGGATTCTTTTTCTGTTGATTTTAGTTTAGCAGATAGTTGAGTGACTGTGGCTTCGGCTTCGGCTTTGGTTGTGGGAGGTTTCAATGGTACTCCTGGTGCTCGTACTCGTACTCGTACATGATGCGATGCTGATGGTGCGAATGATTCACATGGTGCTGGGAATACGTGTAGTGAAGAAATGAAGAGAGACAAAAAGATGGCCGAATGGGACGACGAACGCATTCTGAATTGACTGACGGTGATTGATTGCTGATTGCAAAAGCTCGCAAGTGTATGATACTTGATACTACAAGTATGTACTATCTTGGTACTATTATGAATGATGTCACAGACAGTAGTGAACCAGTATCCTCATCCAGCATCCAGCTCTCGTATGTACTCCTCGTACTACATTACAAGTAAGGTTGAGGCCATTGAGTACGCGTGTAATGTACTGTAGTTTGAAGTTGCGATCCAAAATTGAGAGGAGCAAACTTCTACGCATATTCTACGGTGGAAACGTACTAAGGACAATAAGACGACGAAATTGCTAACAAACGCCAAACTAAACGCACCACAATACACCATACGATACCAGGTACCAGGTACCTACCGTGTGTTTGAACCCAGAATAACTTTTTATTCTGGTGGGTTGTTCTAACAAAAATACTCGTAGAAAGCTAAAACTAAGTGGTCACGGGTTGATACCTCGTCTCGAGCTACTAACTTCGGTCGCAGTTCAT
>Ga0209712_10004817_pt1 | contig 10662 bp, 5 predicted proteins | sample ArcOceMetagenome_FD_187443 | JGI IMG/M metagenome (GOLD analysis project Ga0209712, IMG submission 187443) | Marine eukaryotic phytoplankton communities from Arctic Ocean - Arctic Ocean - Greenland ARC118M Metagenome (SPAdes) (version 2) | ecosystem: Environmental > Aquatic > Marine > Oceanic...
CTGTTAGTGGTAGTGGTAGTGGTAGTACTACTGACAACACATATGGACACACACTCGCAAACCCAACCACAACCACAAACCCAACCACAACGAACTACACCGCACCACCAATGCCACCAATGATACAACTCCCACATCAACCAAAACCCACACACCTACCACCATCCCTATCACAAACTATATCCTCCATATCCTCCAAACTAAAAATACCCCCGGAGCACTCTGCCGCACTCTATGGAGCATGTATACTCGATACACTCGATTCAGACTCTTTGGGACGTGATATTTTCACAGTGCATTATTTTCAAAAGAGGCATGTCTTGCCGAAATCGAAAGTTATTCAGGGGTTTGTCAAGGATGTTATTGATATTCATCATGGGGCTGGGTGTTATGTGAATGTGAATGTGAATATGAATATGAATGTCCAGGACGGCCTTGGGGGGGTAGGAGGAGCAGGTCAGGGAAATATGAATATGGACACGAATGGTGGAGAAAAGGAGGAGATGGAGCGCATGGCCATGGACTTGTATTTTTTGGAAAGGGGGCATACACTCCACACCATTGAATTACTCATTCAACACCGTATATCCGCCTCCAACTCGCATTCGCATTCCAATGCAAGTGCAAACAGTACCCATGCACATGCACATGGTCAATCGGAGCAGGAAGAATTGCTGGATCTATCCAAAATCATACTCAAAGCAACCAATCAATTGTTGGAAGCGGGGTTGGTCCAGAATTTATTATCCTTGGTGAGGGAATTGACGAAAAAGAATGAAGATTTGAGAGGAAAGATTTGCAGTGCCTTGGAGCAGCAGGAATGGAATCGGAATAATAGTAATGGTAATGGTGGGAATGCCCAAGACCATAGGAATGGAGTTGGAGTTGGAGTGACGGCGGCAAATGCGTCCTCTTTTGGAAATAGGAATGGAAATTCAACGTTTGGAAGTATGGGTGGTACCAATTCATTTGGAGCTACGGCTACAGGGACAGGAGCAGGAACAAACGGTACCAATGTTTGTTCCATTTCCGATGCGGATTATGCAATGTATGAATTCACCTTCCAACAGCGACAATTGGCATGCAGATGTTTGTTTTATCTAGCATATCATACCCAGCTTACGACGGAGGAAGTGGTTGGTTTGATTGATTTGATTCAAGATTTGACCAATGGGGATAGTATGGGTATGGGGAGTGGATTGCCGATTTTGGATCCGTTGAGGGATGTTCCGGATCCTTATAGGGTGGTTTGGAATCAGAATAAGGAGAATACTAATAGTAGTGTTGGTGGTATGGGTGGTGGTGGTAATGCGAATGCTAATGCTAATTCTATGCAAGGACAGATGCAAATGCAAAATGTATCATCCATGACACCGCAGCAGATCAAGGCGGAGAAGAAACATGAAGAATGGAAGGAAGAACTCTTGCGCTCTTTGTGGAGTGTGAGGGGACTCACCAAGGCGACAGTTACCACGACACATGCAGATTTTAGTGGACAGTTGTACCATTCCATGACACTCGAGAGTTCCAGTAATGGTAATGTAGGGGCTGGGGCTGTAGCTGTTACGGGGGGGAAACCACAATTGATGAAGGCGGTATCGAGCTTGATTATGGCAGTTCTTTGTGCATTGGATGGGAAGAATGTGCTGATTGGTCGAAGTCTTGACTCGCAGGGGCAGGAAGGGGTTGATATGGGAGTTGCAAGTGGGAATGCATTGTTGCCCCTGGAGAATATTTCCATTATAGAAGAGAGTGTGAAACCCATGAGTGATCGGCTGGATCCGAATGGTGCTGGGTTTGCAAAATGGAAGAGGCAGGATATTGCAGGGTTGCTTTCTGCGGCGTTTGCGCTTCTTTTGCGTCCTGCGGCGGATGTCATGGTGTCGGGTAGGTCTCCTGCGCCAGGGGGAGGGGGGTTGACAGCATTGAAGACGACATTTCGGTCCTGTTTGGAGAGTCCTACTATTGCAAAGTCCATGACGTTTGCTAGGGTTTCTTTGATGCCGTGTTTGGGATCGGCGTCTATGAAATCTTCTTCGCCAACGTTGGACAATGATTTTGCTTTCTACATGTCGATATTGTCTGATTTTACGGCGCAGTATCTTGAAGCCATTTGTTCCTTTGGTGATTTGCCGATTTCTTCTCAAAGGTGGATGGATGAGGAGAAGGAAGAATTGCGCATTCGTCATGTGCAAGAGACGCAGAAGAAGCAATTGGAAGAATGGTCTGGGAAGGCATATCATGAGGCTAAACTTCCGACAGAGGTTGATATTACGAAACGACCTGATTGCCTGGATGATATTATTGCTTTGGCTATTTTTATTTGCTCCACGTGTCCGGAATGCTCCAGTCGATTTTGGTTGATGACTTCCACGGATGACGAAGGGGATGGAAACTTTATCCATAACCTCAAACCCAGCATGGTGATGAAGAAATTGGAAAAGGTGCAAGCAAAAGATCCTTCTTTGATGCCCATCTATGCGTCATTTTTGAGCGCGCTATCTCTCACCAATGATCCGAACGAGTGTCCTATTGGCAATGACGGAGCAAGTGTCATTTTTGAATGGCTTTCGGACAGTACTCGGCTCAAGTCTTCACCGACGTCGTATGATGTTACCAAACAAGTGAATTGGATTTACATTCTCTACTCGATCCAGTGGTATACCGAACAGTTGAATCCACCTGCCGCCGAGAAGAGCCAAACGGGATGGGGAGTCAATGATCAGTACCAAAAGGCATCATCCTATGATGTTGATTCAACTGCTTATTATTACGGGGCCGACGATAATTCTACAAGCTATAGCTCTAATGCACAAACCAGAGGTACTGATTCGTCTAGTTCAGGACTAAGTACTGGGAACAAAAAGAAGGAATTGGATGATAAAAGCGTCATGATTTTATCATCCTTTTTAAGTCTTTTGTCGCAAGTTGCTCTCAAATCAGACGAGAGCCGCTTGAAGATTCTTGACATTCGATTGGATGCAAGTGGTGGACAAAGGACATTAGCCAGAGAAGATGACGCCATCACCATTTTATTCCAGCTTCTTGTAACTTCCATATCTCCGGAAATTAGAGGTTTGGCTCTCACGACGATTGCAAATTTAGTTCGTCAACCAAATAATACTGATTTGTCAAAGGAAGAGAAGCAGAAAGCGGACGGTACCATGATGAAATGCTGGGAACTTTTGGAGTCCAGCCAGATTCTTCCCATTGCCAAGCTTGGGCAGTATTCGCCGCTTCAAAATACAGGTATGCCATCCTTCACCCGCAGCAAAACTCCCGCAGAAATGGTAAGTATCTTCGAACACGCGTCATTAGCAGTGAAATATTCGTATTTTTCACTCATGTACATCTCGTTTCCTTTGAGTAGTCCAACTGGTTTTCTCCGAATGAACAGAATGGAATTGTCTATGAAATGGAGTATGTCGAGTCTAAAAAGGGTTCGTACCCCTCAACGGAAGGGTTTCTAAAGTTGCTCACTGTATTGTTTTCCTCGGACATTTACCCTTCTAACCTGGGAGATTCGTGGAGGCCTCAGCAGGGATGCACCCCATACATGGAGTATGTGACCGATTTCGTTCTGCCTCGAGTTCTCAGATCGAAGGACGAGGTAGGCTTGTATTTTTCGTCGCCTGCGGACAAATCTCGCCTAGTTACTAGAGCCCTGGAAGTTGTTGACGCTGTCCTCACTAGATACGTCCCGTCAAGGTCCTCTATACCTCGCAATGCTAGTCCGCCGACATTAGAGTTGGAAAGCCACGCCTCTGCCCATTCCAATGCCTTAGTGCTTGCAAAGAAGCCCGATTACAACGAAGAAGAGAGTTTGGATGAAGGTTGTGATTTAGCATCGTCAGGGCCACTCAGTCTCGTTGCCTCTTTCATTTGTCCAAACCGAGTAAATTCGGTGCAGAGCAAAGAGGTCGAACTCGATTTTGCTAATGAGTTTGTGCAAACATCGCGCGAATCAAGTGATGTGAATAATCAGCCACCTCAGCAGTCCATTCCAAGGGCCAAATCTCCTGGATATGTGGTATTAGCAGATATGCTCTCTTCAACTGGATCCTTGTTTGATCTTGTTACCCAGTTACTGGTAGAGGAGTCTGGGTCCAAATCGGTATCAAATGACGAAAATCCTGTGGCGCTAGCGTTGTTTGGGGAAACTTTACCCTCGTTTGAAACAGCGAAAGCAGGGCGTGATTATATCTTGGACGAGCACAAAAGAGACGCATCGCAGCTCTCGTTGGCGATCATAGATTCGACATTCAGACAACTTTTTGTGCAGAAGCTTCTTCCCGACAACGCTGAAGATTTCAATGAAAATTCTCTCTCTAATAACGCCTTGGTCATGTCAACTCGCGACGACACGTTATTCTGGAAGGAGTGCTGTGCTTTGCTCTCACTCAAAATACTCTGTGCATCAGCAGCGAGGAATGTGGTATTTGCTGCTTGTAATTCATTGAATGATAGTTTGACCTATGTGCCGGTCATGCGATTTCAGTCCAGGGAAGTTGGGTTCAACAACCCCCTCTTGATCAAGAACGTCCAACTCACGCAACTATCAAGGCGGCTTCTTGAGAGATCCTTCGACCCTGGGATGAATTCTACTGGCGAATTTTTCCTCACAGTGCTCTCGCAATTTATTGGATACCAAGCATCTTCCCTGCGCAGTGGCAATGCGATCGGACTAATGGCAATGAGTCTTGTAAAGTATCTAAGCACCTCCTCCTCTTCGAGAGATTTTTCCCGATCTATGTGTGGCTTGCAACCAGAAAGCCAAGCCGAAACTGCGTCATCTGTGTCCTCCCGTCTTGCGGTAGTTCCTCTTCTGAAAGATAATGAAAACGAATGCTTGTTATGTGACGAAATTTTGTCCCTGATACTTCATAATTTGAAACAAAGCGGAATAGGCAAGCAGAATCTTGCTCACGTTATGTTAGGGTTGTCGGACCAAACGCTTGAAGAGCAGCGCCAATATTTGCTAAAGTCTATGCAAGGGATAGATATGGACATATGCCAGTATAGCAATGTTTTCGATACAATTTTGGAGCTTCTCTCCAACGTTGACTTCGTCTTGGATCCAAATACATCATCATTGGCGACGAAATGCTTTGAAATCATTCATCATCTCTGTGAATGGTCTGAAGATTCCAATATGGTTGTTACCAAGTTATGTATCATGAATAAATTGAGAAAGAGGAAATTTTGGCAGATCCAATTGTTACGGTTTCTTGGAAGTCCGCCCGATTCAGACTGTCTCTTGAGCATGATTCTTTCGCAATCCCCTGTCAACGGTCAAAACTTTCAAAACGAGGACGACCTTGCCAAAATCGAACGAGACAGCAATATTCTCCAATGCATATCTTGGCTGTTGAAAGGAGTTGCATTTGAGTTACATTCTCTCATGGGTGGTGTGAATGGTATTGATAATGTAGGGTTGGTTGGCAAGTTTCCTACTTCTTCTCCTCAACCTCAACAATGCCGCCAACTTCTTGAGCTCCTTTTGAGTGATGGAACACAAGTGCTTCTAAATACTCTACAGAATTTGCCTCTGACAAAGCCCGGGTATTTAACACAAGTTCTTTTGCTCAACAAACCGCCAGATAAAGCGATTGCTTTTGCTTCGAGGGAAATGAATGGGTCAAATGATGCTTTTGATGGTTTCACCATTGTCGATCCCAAGAGATTAAGCAAAGCACTTTGTGGTGCGAATGGAAGGCTTGGCTCTGAAGACTCGGAAGAGCAGCGACGATCGGCGCACATCTGGGCTCGTGCTTGGAATAGCTATGTTCAATTTTCCTGCGCTTCGTCTCACATTGCAAAAGCTTGGAGCTTCTTATCCTCGGCCGTTTTTTCCTCGTGCAGACCTCTCCTCCTCACAGACTATAACTACAACGATTCTTCTGCATATGACGGCCGCAGCGCTTTGTCGTTGTTAAAGTGCATTCTGGGTCGTTTCTGCGAGAAAGGGAGAGAAAGCAATAATACCAGGGCGGGTTTAGATCTGTTTGCGCTCTTTTCACTGTCGATGGCTTCTATTCCTCTAGTTGAAACAATTCTAGAGCTCCATCAAATGACGAACGATGAAAAAGGTATATCTGTAGGCGAAGAAGATATGTTCTACATCATCGAGATGCTGATCGATACTATTATGAGCTGTGCAAGTGATGACGCATACAATTGTGATGGTGTTCAGGAAGAAACTGCAGTGATATTTGCCACGATTTTATCGGCTGTTCTAGAATCAAATCTGGTCAGCTCTAATGGCAGACTACAGAATCTTTCATCTCGTGTGAATTTTGGCGAGAGAGCAATGAAAGCATGTTTGGTTCTTACGAAGCTTTGCTCGAGAGACAAACGTTATAGTGAGGAATCCAACCAAGAAGCGCTTTCTCTTTGTGATGCGGCCAGATCTGGACTCGCATCACTTTTGAAATGGTTTGATCATCTTTATCATGATCACGATGAAGTAAACATTCACGCGAGCTTCTTGTTCCAGCTGTATGCTTCAGAATCCTCGGTATCATCTCCTTTAACACAACTTGTCGATCAGGTTCTTTCATGTGACAATGATATATCAAACTTACTTGAGACTATTGCATGTTGCAATGGAGGGACCGACTTACTTGTTCAAGCTGGTGTCACTAGAGCCTTGATATCTGCGTCGGAGGAATACACAAAAGATTTCTCCGTGAGGTCAAGGAATACATATGGCAACGCTATGGCAGATCACCCACAATATATCTTTGGCCATGTTTCTCTGTTAAACACAATGCTAGCCTCAGAGTATTCTGAGTATACCCATCAACGCTTGATCTTAGACGCAGCGCAATTCATTCAAATCCACATCAGTACCATAGAATCGCTCTTTGGTCAATTCCCAGAAAATGAAGAATTACTCTTCGACTTCCTTACTACGATTGCTCTTGTGGCATCGACGTCGAAGAATGGTGACAAAGTTCGAATGCAGCAGTTATTTGATGATTCGATCCTTTCAATCTTAGATCAAAGGATCGAAGGCCTAGCAATGCATGTGTTTGAGTTTCCGTTTCCAGAATATGTATTGCCTTTTCTTCCTGGGAACTTGAGAGTTCCTGGAGGACACCAAGGTGGATCCCAGGTCTGGTGGAATCGCATTCCAGCCATCTCCAACACCATTGAAAGTTCAGGCATTGACGCCTTGGTCCTTCCGCACCCTCCGTGTGGGATCGGAGCGCGGCGATCCATGTTGGACAATAGTGATAGTAGGCCATGGACAGTGCGAATGTACAGGTATGCATGTGCAGCTACCAACTGCCTGGATGTTTGCCTGACGTACATGATGCATAGATCTTCCTTTCAAACCGACATGGTTTCTCTTGCCGTCGCTTTGTATCGATCGACTGAAACTATCTGCGTAAGTACAATGGACCAAGACTAACTTCACTTCCGCCCATAACACATCTCTAACCTTTGTTTTCTGGCGAATGGACAGTCTATAGAAGAGAGACTCAGGAACCTGAGAGCGATCAACGATGAAGGCATTGTTGATATGATGAATTTCACAAACATCAACATTGGCCCTACCAATGATATTGCAAATATGAGATTCGCGAGACGAAAAGAAATTGAATCTCTGCAAAATCTTGGTGCGTCTCTTGCCTCTTGTGTTGCGAAACTTTTACAGGTGATAAAGTCAGTTATCGACATTACGTTGAAATCCCTTCGGGATGGGAGCTGCACACTATCGCATCGAGATATGCAAGTTTCGTCGCATTGCCTCTTGACTGCCTTTTCCTCTTCTCAGATTGAATGTGCTCTTGGATGCATTGATATTCTTCAAGACGATTTCGCAGTGTCAAATGTGTTGCAAACTTTGGTGAATGAATCGAAGCAGGCTTTGACCTTCATTAGTAGATAAAGACAGAGCAAATGTATAAATGACGCTTTTATCGACTTTAATGACATACCATATTCATCATGCACAAACTCTCAAAAATGGTGCCTATAAAGCATCTTTTTCGTACAGAGTCAACTTGATAGAAATTGTCACTCTCAAGCTTATATTGACCCAAAATAAATTCATCCCATATTTATATAGACTCTTTGAAGAATCTGCAAGTGTCTTCTATTAACACAACAAAAAACTATGCAGAGAGGGGGGTTGGTCTGAACATTTCCCTTCACCTGAGCGAGCCAGACGAAAGAAGGACAAGTGTAATCGGTATAGATATTTATGAGCATGAAACAAACTCGCAAAACTGGTTTGTACTACCGGTACTGAACCATCTGGACTGTTCTCACAAGCAGCAGGTTAGAAGAAAACAAATATGAGATTAGAGCCTCCAGTTAGGGTGGTGTAATTGTATGTACTTCTACTCTACTAGAGTAGAGAGAGATATCAGTTTCCTATTTGTCAGCAAAATGAAAATCATACAAGAAAAAAATGTTTTGTCAGATAGGGAAAACTGTTTTTATGAATAGTTTACATTTTGCATTTTGCAATTTCTACTGGTATGTGAGAGCAGCGTATTCCATAACATAGCTTCCTCCTGCAGCTGGATTACTTCCAAATTGACTTCCCTTTCTTGTAGAACTCGCGACGTCCAGGAAAGATTCCAAGCAACTCCAGAGTTTGGCCAATAGTGGGGGACTGCGGGCTGTCAAATGAGAGTCAGTATAAACTTTAATAGAACAAAACACAGAACAAAACACAGATCAGCAGCAGATTCTTGCAGAGGAGATGAAGATATGAAGATACGAAATAGGAACAGAGTTCTTGACAAAACGATCACAAGGATGGAAGAACGATAAGAGCATCGCAAGTAGTCAATATATCGTAGACGTATAATAATAGAATGCGAGGTGTATTCAAAATGTGTGCACGGTTCGACAAGACCACGGTAGTTTGACAGATATAGATAAAAAGACAAGCACTTTGCAACATCTCCATCTATCGTTCCTTCTCAGGGATGTGTGCTGTATGCCTCATCTCTGACGAATAAAACTGTACATTCAAGTAAATTTTAAATTAGCTATTTACAGTGAAAGTTGTTTTCATTGCTCAAAATACAGCACCCTCATCAAAAGAAAGTACAGAGCAACGTGATTTGCACCGTTCCAATCACGCCTCGTGACACAACGTCTTTGCGCTTACAATGTTCTGCGAGGTCTGAGCTGTCTCTTCGCCTTCTCACAATCACCTCCATCATTTTTACAGTCGGGGGTGTTATTCGCTTCCTGACAAACATCATCTCCAACTGTCCAGGGCTTATCAGTAACACATTTGTTCTTGTATTTTTTGTTGAATTCTTTGCACTCGTCGTTCTCCTCTCCACAATCCTTGGTATTCATTGCAGATCCATCGCACCTTCCATTGAAGAGCAATGTCATGTCCTGTCCTGCGAAATCACACTTATCGTGTTTGGTGATATACATGGCGATATCTGCGTTGAACTGGTCACAGTCTCCACCATCAAATCCACAGATTTCGGTGTTGTGGCCGTCCTCGTCGTAGTCGCATTGTCCGTCTCCAACTCTGGAGGGGAAAGCAGCACTACATCCAGGGAATGCAGCGTTAAATTCTTCACAGTCGCCATTATCAAAAGAACAGTCAGCAGTATTGTAGAGTCCACCGTCACAGATTCCATTCCCGAGGAGACTAGGGGTACGGACCCTACAAACAGGAATGACAATTACAGTTTCTTCATCACTTCCAGTTTCGGTTCCATTTCCATTTCCACCCTTGCTTCCCTTGCTTCCCTTGCTTCCCTTGCCTCCCTTACCCTTGCCTCCCTTACCCTTGGGAGATTTGGACGAATCACTTCCCTTGCTTCCCTTGCCTCCCTTACCCTTGGGAGATTTGGACGAATCACTTCCCTTTCCTCCCTTTCCTTTGCTGGGACTCTTGGAAGATTTGACGGACTTTGGTGTCTTGGAGGAACTGCTTCCCTTTCCTCCCTTGGAAGAAGATGATCCCTTGGAAGAAGAAGATCCCTTGGAGGAATCAGACTGCGATATCGAAGGTACGAGAGAGGATTTGGTGAGAATAGTTGGCCAACGGTATATATTTTACACATGATGATTCATCAAAAGTCCAAATCCACATCCAAACGACTCGGCAACGAGCGAATAATCTGTCAAGCTGTGAAAGACTTACCAAGTGACGGGTGGTGCGTCCCTCAACATCAATGGTCATAAGGTTGAGTGCAGTAGCTGCGAGTAAAATAGTAGCAAAACTCTTCATTGTAATATTTCGTTTGTGTTTTGGAGTTGCGATGCAATTCTCGTGAAAGGTCAAATTATGAGATGATATTCTGTGCGTTAGAGACAGGAGAAATGTCAAATTGTCGTTTGAGCGCAAGGTTTTGGACGTTGGTGCAAGTTGGCTGTTGGAAGATGTGTGGAACAGTAGTAATGTTACAGATTTTACAGATTTGTGAAAGTCATCGATTTATTTTGGAACCGCTAGTTTAGCCAGATATCCAAAACAGATTTTGAATTCTGTCCATGATTCATCTAAATGATTCCAATATTGAATATGTCAACCAACCACCGTCATTCTTTCTTGGCACAACAAGCCTACTAGTAAAATCTGTAACATTACTGTTCCACACATCTTCCAACAGCCAACTTGCACCAACGTCCAAAACCTTGCGCTCAAACGACAATTTGACATTTCTCCTG
>Ga0209712_10004818_pt1 | contig 10661 bp, 5 predicted proteins | sample ArcOceMetagenome_FD_187443 | JGI IMG/M metagenome (GOLD analysis project Ga0209712, IMG submission 187443) | Marine eukaryotic phytoplankton communities from Arctic Ocean - Arctic Ocean - Greenland ARC118M Metagenome (SPAdes) (version 2) | ecosystem: Environmental > Aquatic > Marine > Oceanic...
AACTTCAACTGTCCAAAAACTATCAATATCGCTTGGGTTATTCAATGTGCCATTAATATAAACGGCGGTTTTCAAACCTTGAATATCCCAAGAATCTAATACTTTCGGTAAATCATCTTCTCGATACGGACGCAAGAGCATCAAGTCCCAAACGGCATTCAAAGCGTTCATTTCAAACTCATAATAATTGTGTGTATCGCCATCTGGATCAAGGAAAATTTCAAAGTCATTGTCATAAAACATGACGGCATCACGTTCCGTTAGTTTCCCCCAAATGTGAGGTTCTTTCATATACGCACCAAAGTAAAAATAATCGTCATCCCACAACATTTTGACATTGGTTTGGAAAGAGGGCATTGGTTTCAAGTTGCCTTGAATATCTTGAAAGTCCCTTGTGCTTGGTGTTTGCTGCCAAATGGCTTCGTCTAATTTCCCATCTATTAGAATTGTATTATCCGTTTTGTAACAAACATAAGTTGTGGGTTGATAAACGATTGGATGTTTATAGTCAACTTTTTGTACGTTTTGTGATTGGCAATTTAAGAATGTGAAAATGGTGAATATTGATAATAGATATTTTTGTTTCATAGATTTCAGGTGTTGATTTTTCTTCACTTATAATGATATATAAATCTAATGTTATTTTGTTATCAAACAAATCATTAAGTTTCAGTATTTTTGCAGATAATTTGATTGAAATTGTCACGACACATAAAGTATAGAATAATATATCAATGAGCAGCCTTAAAATTATACTTATAATAATTATCTTTTTTTGTATTACTCCGATTTTTTCGCAAGATTATCTTATTGATAAACAGCGTTTAACGCCTAATGATGGTTTGGCGAACTTACACACCTCGTCTGTTTTTCAAGATAAAAAAGGCTTTGTTTGGGTGAGTACGAAGTATGGTTTGAATCGATACGATGGTTATAGTTTTAAATTATACACCAAAGAAAGTCATGATCTTTATTTTAATGAACAGGTTAAACAAATTAAACAAGGTGATGGCGATAATCTTTGGTTATTTTATAAACATACAAAAGACGGAAAATATGTTAAAGATGGCGTTCATCATATTGATGTATTTGATACTAAAAATGAAATAATCCATAATTTTGAGACTTATTTTAATGAAAAATTACCGTTCAAGATTAGTGATGTTTTATTAATTAAAATCGATGATGCGAATAAAAGGCAATGGATAGCCACTAAACAAGGAGAACTGTTTTTATATCAAAATGAAAACTTTACGAAGGTTATTCATTTGAAAGATGCTCTGATTAGAACAGTAACAATTAATAAAAATAATAATATATATATAGGTTGTAATAAAGAAGTTGTCCACATTGATGAACATAAGAATATTAAAAACAAATATCAATTTGAGCAAGAGATTGGGGATGTTTGGGTAGATGATAATGAAAAGTTATGGGTTCAAACGAATAAAAATAAACATAGTAAAAGTCAGACGATTCGTTTGTGGTCTAAAAGAAAAAATGAACCTGCTGAACTTTTTTATTCTTTTGAAAGAGGTCGTTTTACTATTAATGGTCAAACAAAAATGATTCATAGAACGGAGCATGGAGATTGGTTGATATTTGAACCGAATGCTATTCGATTGATGGATGAAAATGGTGTTTTAATCCATGACATGACTGATTTTGTTAGAAACTTGTATGAAATTGAGCCTCAAGGTATTTTTGAAGCAAATGGAATAATTTGGATGACAGAATCTTCTGGATTATTTAAGATGAGTTTAAGGACAAAACATTTTAACCTGATTCATAAGCATGATTTCTTATCCGATTGTCGAGGCATAACAGAAGATGAAAAGGGTAATATTTATTTTAACAGTAAAGATATTTATCAATATAATACCTTCTCAAAAAAAGTTACTATAGTTAAGGAAAATGATGCGACTTATTTGTTACATTATTATAAAAACACCTTATTTTCAGGAAGTTATAGTTCTCTCTATTTTAGTTCTCAACATGATTTAACCACAAAAACAGATCTATACCTCCCTACAAAAGGGAAAAAGGAATTTCCATTTTCTATTCTAAAAACAACGAAAAAAGATGAGTTTCTAATTGGTACTAATAATGGCTTATTCTATATAAATCGTAAAAAAAATGTTGTATCAAATTTTGATCATTATAATGAATTTGAAGTATTGAAAGCAGCTAGTATAAATTCAATACATAAAAAAAATGATCAAATTTGGTTGGCAACTAATATCGGTATTTTCTTAATGACCGAAGAGAAAGGAATCATTAAGCATTTTTCTAAAGCATCAGGAGATTTGCCTTTTGAGGATATTCGACATTTACATATTGACAAAAATAATATTTTTTGGTTGGCTTCTGTTGGTGGCGGTTTAATACATTGGCAACCTTCCATCCAAAAAGGACAACTATCAGAAAGTAAGCAATTTACAATAAATGATGGCTTGTCTCATAATTATCTTTATGCGGTTTATGAAGATGATTACAATAATCTTTGGATTCCGAGTGATAACGGTTTGATGGCTTTTGATAAAGAAACCAATCAAGTACGGACGTTTACAACAGAAGAAGGTTTACCACATAATGAGTTTAATTTTACGTCGCATTATCAAGCTAAAGATGGCACTTTGTATTTCGGTGGTTTAGGCGGTTTAATTAGTTTTCATCCCAAAGATGTTATCAATATTAAGAAGCAAGAAATGGGTTTGCAGTTTACAGATTTTTATGTCTTAGAAGATGGTAAAGAGAAATTAACGGATAAGACAACGCTATTAAAAAATAATGAAATTCCATTAAATCCTACGGATAGATTAATGGAATTTAAGTTTGCATTATTAGATTTTCGAGATAAAAAAAATCATACTTACGCTTATAAAATTGAAGGTTATACGACTAATTGGACTTATAGTAGCGAAAATTTTATTAGACTTAGTGGTTTACCTTACGGAAAATATACGTTACGAATTAAAGGGAAATCGGGTGCTGAAAATTGGTCGAAATCGGAATTAGCTTTAGGTATAAAAGTCATTAAACCGTTCTATTTGAAATGGTGGTTTATTGCATTAATTTTGATTGCAATTGTGGGGTTTGTATTTTGGATAAACCGGAAACGTATTCAGAATTTGGAGGTAGAGAAGGAGAAGTTGGAGTTAGAAGTCAAAAAAAGAACAGCACAAATCGAAGCGGATAAAATGGTTATTGAAAAGCAATCACAAGGTTTGAAAGCATTAGATATTGCTAAAACGAAATTCTTTTCTAATATCACACATGAATTTCGTACACCACTGACGTTGATACTTGGACCTGCTCAACAATTAGAAAAACAGAGCTTATCAAAAATAGCTCAGAATCATGTTCATAGCATAAAAAATAATGCGTATCAATTATTAGAGTTGGTGAATCAATTATTGGATTTGTCAAAATTAGAAGTTCATAAAATGCCCATTGAATGGGTACAATATGATATTATAGGTTTTACGAAAACATTAGTGGAACAGTTAGAACCTTTAGCCGTTACGAAATCTCAACGTATTGATTTTCAATCAAATTATTCAGAATGGACGACTTCATTTGATAAAGACAAATGGCAAAAAATTGTTTTTAACCTATTGTCGAATGCTATAAAATTCACACCTGATAGTGGACAAATTACCGTAATTCTAAATAAAGAAAAAGCGAATGATAAATCAAGCATTGTTCTAAACGTAACAGATACAGGAATTGGGATAACGGCTGAAAAGCAGCCTTATATTTTTGATCGTTTTCATCAGATTGATAATTCAGATACTCGAGTTCAGCAAGGAACAGGAATTGGTTTGGCATTGGTAAAGGAGTTAGTTGAATTACAAAATGGTCAGGTCATTGTTGAAAGTAAAGTTAATATAGGAACGATGTTTACGATAACGCTTCCGACTCCCTCAGATGTACAATCAAACCAAGCAATTCCTACTAGTTTTACAATTTTACCATCAACGCTTCCTTTAGAGATAAAAGAAGTATCGCCAATCTTTAATGATAAAAATACTTTACGATTATTAATAATCGAGGATAATGAAGGGATCCGATCATATGTTAAATCTTGTCTTTCGGAGCATCAATTCGAAATTATTGAAGCGGAAAATGGACAAGTTGGAATTGAAAAAGCAATTGAATTCGTCCCTGACTTAATCATTTCTGATGTAATGATGCCGATAAAGGATGGTTTTGAAGTAACGAAAACGGTTCGTCAAAACCCAATTACATCCCACATTCCAATTATTCTATTAACCGCAAAATCTGCCTTAGAAAGTCGTTTGGAAGGAATCAAAAAAGGAGCAGATGTTTATTTAACCAAACCATTTAGTGCGGAAGAATTGGTATTGCGTATTCTTAAATTAATTGAGTTACGACAGTTATTGCAGCAACGTTATGGGATAATAGGCAAAGAGGTTAATATCACTGAATCGACGGAATCTGAAACGTTCGAGGTTGAAGATAAATTTATTAAAGAATTCCGAATCCATATATTAGGAAATCTTGATAATGGAAACTTAGATGGCGAATCTTTAGCACACTCATTTGCAATGAGTAGGATGCAATTACATCGAAAGATAAAAGCTTTAACGGATAAAAGTACTAGCGAATATGTCAGAATATTGCGATTAGAAACGGCTTTGTTTTTATTAAAACAGAAAGAACTAAATGTGAATGAAATAGCTTATCAAACGGGTTTTTCTTCACCCAGTCATTTTTCTCAAGTTTTCAAGAAGCATTATAAAAAAAGACCTTCGGAGATCTAAACGATAAAAGAGCAAACACAAAAACGTCATGTTGAATTTATTTTCAGCATGACGTTTTTGTGTTTGTAGCGTTTGTTTTTGGAGTACAAAAAAAATACCTACTCCCTGAAATTAAAATTCACGACCCTTGTATTCCGTATTTAACCCTGTTGTGTACCTGATGCTATTTGACAATAATAATAATAATAAGACAACGAAACCAAATGTTACAAGTTATAAAGCCGATGTTACAAAATCAACATTATTATAGGATAAAATTGCATTTTATAAATAGTTGATTTTTAGGCGATTAAAACTATGTTGCAAAATCTAAACTCTTTGTTACAATTTTGATATTACCTTTTTTCTGTTTGGCTGTTCTTTGCATTATTATTCAACAGTAGTTGTTTTGATAACAATTATCATATTCCAAATTTAATAGAATCTATTAAAATATTTTTCACAGAAAAAAAATCAGAATGAACGTATTCAAAAGAAAATCTACTACAATGTTTCAAAAAATGAGTGTATTCCTATTTTGCACAGGCATTTTATTAATTTTCAGCCAAGATATTTATGCTGCTACCATAAAATGGGAGGGCTCTGTAAGCACAGATTGGGCTAATCCATTTAATTGGGATACATACACGGTACCGACCTCAACGGACGAAGCGTTTATTCAAAACGGTACAAATCAACCAACATTAAGTGCTAATACAGAAGTCGAAAAATTAAATATTCAAGGAAATTCTACTTTAACAATTGCTGCGGGTGTTACTTTAACTGTTTCAAAAAATGGTGTTTCTAACAATATTGGTGTTATAATAGTCAATGGTACAATTGAACTTTTTGGTACAATCGATATAGAAAATACACCTCAGAGTGGTATTCTAATTAATAATAATTCTAATAACAATTTGAATGTAAAAAGTACAGGTAAAATTTATATCGATAATATTAATACTTCATCTAGTACTGTACACTATGCACTTAGACAAGGAGGCGGTACTATTACTGTGGATAATGGAGGTGAGATTAATACTGGAACGTCTAATAGCGTACAGTTTAGAGGATTGAGCATAGCTGGCACATTAGATAATTCAGGTACAATTACTATTAATAATACGACCGGAACGGATGGTGCTGGTATTGTTAATAGTGGTACAATTACTAATTCGGGAGCAATTGATATTGATAATACGACAGGAACGAATGGTAGCGGTATTGTAAATTTTACTTCTGGTACAATTACTAATTCGGGAGCAATTGATATTGGTAATACGGATGGTGATGGTATTGTTAATCGTGGTACAATTACTAATTCGGGAGCAATTGACATTGGTTTATCAGGTAGTATTTCTGGAAAAGGACTATTCTTAGATTCTTCAGGAATATTTGCTGTAAACATAGAAGGTATTTCAGCAGGTGTTAGCACAGGTTATGGACAAGTAGATGTAGTAGGAGATATTGAATTGAGTACCTTGAGTACGCCCCAAACACTTAGTCTAAGTGGTTCTTATACACCTCTTACAGGTAATGAGTTTACTATCATTAATAATGACGGAGTAGATGCGATTTCTGGTACTTTTAATGGTTTGGCAGAAGGTGCTACGATTACATTCAATGCTGTAACGCTTTATATTACATATGTTGGTGGTGATGGAAATGATGTGGTTTTGTCTTTAATCAATCCGCTACCTGTCGAATTGATGGCATTCACAGCTAAAGTACAAGACAATCAAACCAACCTTTTAGAATGGCAAACGGCTTCAGAAGAAAACAATGATGGTTTTGAAATTGAAAAAAGTGTGGATGGCAAATCTTGGAAAAGTATCGGAACGGTAGAAGGAAACGGAACGACTGTCGAGATTTCAAACTATAACTTTATTGACGAAAGTCCTTTTGATGGTATGAATTATTACCGTTTGAAGCAGTTAGACTTTGATGGTCAATTTGAATATTCAAATATTGTAAATATTCAAACAGTTGAACAATCAAACAATCAAACATTAAAAGTTTATCCAAATCCTGTTCAAGATAATTTGACGATCGAAGAAGGACGAGGTATTGTTACTATTTACAATATGTTGGGACAGCCTGTTTTGGAAATAACTAATTCTGAATCACAGACGACTATTAACGTAAGTGATTTACCGAAAGGTCAATACTTATTGAGAATTTTAAAAACGGATGGAACGATTGTTACGCAACAGTTTATGAAGTAAAATAGGATAACAAAAATATCAGGGTCAATTGTGACTTCTCAATTTCTCAGATGCGAAAGTGTCTGGGGATTTTTTTTTGTTAGCCTGTAGTCTTTCTCTTAATTACTTAGCTGCTACTTCCCAATGCTTTAAGTAAAGAATAATGCTTAGTAGTCAGTCAAGCTAATTCTGTCAGTCTTTTTTGATAAAATATTGCCGATAACCTGCCCGACTACGTCATTCAGGCGGGCTTCGTTAAAATTTATTTCCGTAACTACGGCTATGCAAAGAAATTTTGCCTTATTATCGACAAATTTTAATACAAAAAATACTCGACACTATTAACTTGACTTACTACTTAGGAAATTACATAAATAGTTTATTGAGTTCCAGAATGGTAAAAAGGCATTTCATTACCGTTGATAAAACTTTGTTCGTAGCCAAGGCAAACGCATCAAAATCATGCGTTTAATCTCCGATAAAAATTGGGGTAGACTCGGTTAAAAACTCATAGTCGTTAGGCTAAGAAAAAAAGACGGACAGACTCAACTTAATAAAGCTGGTTTCCTATTTAATTTATAGGATAAGGATACTTTTCTTGGGAACAATTCGCTATGACTTTCATACAATTCTTGTATTATTTCATGTGCTAATTCATTATCAATTAGGAACCTTTCATAAGTACCTTTACCTATTGGTAATACTATTGTCCTATTCTTTGTATCTTTAGCTGTCACTTTTTTTACTGCTTTTTTGATTTGGTAACAAGAAAATAAGTATTTTTAATGACTTTTTTAGTAGCACAAGAATCTGTAAACATCAGTAAATTTTTGTATAAATCAATTGCATTTTAAAACAATATTACGATACTCATATTATAATAGAAACAATATTAATGAACGCCCTTAAAATTATATTGACAACCATTACCTTTTTGTGCATCTCTTCACTCTTCGCACAAGAATATCTATTTGATATTCAGTCATTTACAACTAAATAAGGTTTGTCGAATATCTATACCTCTGCCATGTATCAAGATAAAGATGGCTTTCTTTGGGTCGGTACAGTTTATGGACTTAATCGGTATGATGGTTATCAATTCAAACAGATTAAAAGGGGAGAAATAGAAATTGATAAGCATAACTTGATATATAAAATTGCGGGAGGTGATGCCGATAATCTGTGGCTGTTCTATAATATAAAGGGACGAAAAGAAATCGAGGTATTAGATACTAAAACGGAAAAAAGCTATAATTTTAAAACTTATTATGAACATCCGTTACCCTTTGAGGTTGCTGAAATTACAGAATTATCAGTACAAGATGTCAAAGATAGACCTTGGATTGTTACAGAAAAAGGAGTACTGTATTTGTTCCAAAATCAACGGTTTATAAAAATATTTCAAACCAATAATAATCAAAGTATTTCGGCTGTAACGATTGATGAAAATGATAATATCTTCATTGGAGTGGATAAACAACTTATTCAAACCGATTTCAAAGGAAATATCAAATCTTCTACAGATTTTGAACATCCGATTAGAAATATTTGGATTGATGAAGAAAAGGCATGGATAGAAACTAGAGCAAGTAAACGAAACAATCTAACAGTAACGCTGTGGGAAAAGTCAATAACTAAAGAGAGGATAAAAAAATTTTACAGTTTTAACGTTGCAAAATTCAAAGAACTTAATTCTATTCTAATTTACCCTATTGATAAAAATTTTCTAATTATTGAAAATGAGGAGATTTTTATTATAAATCATCAAAAAGAAAAAGTTAAAGACTTAAGTGATCTACTTTATAAAACAACTTTTATTGGGGCGTTTAATATTTTTTATAATCAAAATATCCTTTGGATTGGTCTATCTTCAGGAATTATTAAAATACAACAGCGTCCTCAAAAAATCAAAGTTGTACATCGTTATATAGATCAGTCGTCAGATTGTAGAGGGATTACAGAAGATGAATTAGGGAATATTTATTTCAATAATATTAAAGGTTATCAGTATAATCCCAAATCAGGCAACATTAATATTTTTAGAGAAAAGGAAGGTGCCTTTTCTTTACACTATTACGATAATACGTTTTATTCTGCACTTTATAATCCTAAATTCTTAGGATTATTGACGGATTTAAACTCAAAAAAAACGCGTCATATACCTAATATTAACGGCGGGAATGCTTTATCAATTATTGAAACGAATCAAAAAGGTGAATTATTAATTGGTACACAAAAAGGATTAATTTTTTCAATCTTAAATCATTAGAAAGCCGTTTATTTTTGAAGTATAATGAATTTGATATTTTAAAAAATACTTCAGTGAATACCCTGAAGCGGCAAGGTGATACCATCTGGTTAGCGACAAATAAAGGCATCTTTTTAATCACAGATACAGAAGGTGTACTTCGACATTTTTCTCAAACTTCAGGAGATTTACCTTTTGATTTTATTCAGCATATGCATATTGATGAAGAAGGTGTTTTTTGGTTGGCAAGTAAGGGCGGCGGCTTAATTCGGTGGCAACCAAGTTTGAATAAGAACGAACATTCTACATTCAAAAAAATTACGATTAATGAAGGTTTATCGCATAATTATTTATATTCCGTTTATGGAGATGCTTATAATAACCTTTGGATATCAAGTGATTATGGTATTATGAAGTTTGATAAAAAAACGAAGCAAATACAGACTTTCACAACCAATGATGGCTTATTACACAATGAGTTTAACTTCACTGCTCATTATCAAGCAAAAGATGGCACGCTTTACTTTGGTGGTCTAGGTGGCTTAATCGCACTTCACCCTAAGGATTTTAAAACTGAAATAGTCAATTGAACACCTTTAGCGTTAACGAGTTTTTTAGTTTTAGAAAATGATAATGAAGATTTTACAGATAAAACGCTATTCGTTCAACAAAATAGAAGTATTGCTTTACGCCCATCAGATAAATTAGTAGAACTACAATTTTCATTACTGAATTTTGCAAAAAAAGAATATCAAACGTACGCCTATAATATCGAAGGTTATACGAATCGATGGACGTATAGTAATGAAAACTTTATTCGAATTACGAACTTGCCTTATGGAACGTATCAACTCAAAATAAAAGGCAAAACAGGAAGTCAGTCTTGGTCAAGTTCAGAATTAAATTTAACGATAAAGGTCTTAAAACCGTTTTATTTGCGGTGGTGGTTTATTACTTTAATAATTGCTATTGTTTTAGGATTGATTTTTTGGATAGGTAAACAGCGTATTCAACGTTTAGAAACTGAAAAAGAAAGATTGGAATTCGAAGTCAAAAAAAGAACGACAACAATCGAACAACAATCTGAAGATTTAAAAGCCTTAGATATTGCCAAAACAAAATTCTTTTCTAATATCACACATGAGTTTCGTACACCGCTGACTTTAATCGCAGGTCCAACCCAATTATTAGCAAAAGAAAATCTCCCAAAACGGATTCAAACGCATTTGAATATCATCGGAAATAATGCTAAATATTTATTGGACTTGGTGAATCAATTGTTAGATTTATCCAAATTAGAAGTTGGGAAAATGCCTGTTGAGTTGGTGCGTTATGATATTATTCAATTTACAAAAGAATTAATAGAACAGTTGAAACCGTTGGCAGATAAAAAAGGTCAAAGGATTGATTTTCAAATCACTGAGAAGGAATGGACAACTGTTT
>Ga0209712_10004820_pt1 | contig 10658 bp, 5 predicted proteins | sample ArcOceMetagenome_FD_187443 | JGI IMG/M metagenome (GOLD analysis project Ga0209712, IMG submission 187443) | Marine eukaryotic phytoplankton communities from Arctic Ocean - Arctic Ocean - Greenland ARC118M Metagenome (SPAdes) (version 2) | ecosystem: Environmental > Aquatic > Marine > Oceanic...
CCGATGTACTCTGGGATCCCATCTGGGATGTTGCGGGCGTAGACGTGTAGCAGCAGTTCGTTGTGCTCCACGTAGGCGACGTCCGTGTGAAGGGCGTGGAGTGCTTGGACAATGGTCTCGGTGTACCCCAGTTCGGTGACAATCCTCACGGGTTCGCCCTTGTACTCGCCCGGGTCCGGGAACTTCCAAAACTCGTCGAGGTCGTCCGTCATGTTGACCGGTTCGACATCGAGTGCGATGTATTTGAGTGTTTGTGCCAGGTGCCTGTGTGATTTGAAGGTGGTGAGCGGGGTTTTGATCTTTTTGGAGAGGTTGAGTATTTCTTCGAGGCGTGGGAGCCCCAAGGTCACGTTTTTGGAGCTGACGCCGGCAAAGTGAAAGGTGTCCCGGATGCCGATGCCGTTGAGCAGTACCATGTTTTTGGTGTCTTGGACGGTGAGGTCGTAGACGTACTTGTGGGAGGAGACGTGGGGTTCGATGTGTGTGATTTCGTCTGCCCAGGTGTCTCGGAGTTGGTCGACGGCGTGGGCGTGGACGACAACCCCCTTGGGTGTCAGGGCGGAGTGGATCCCGACGGAGCACAGCACCATGCTGATGGCGTCCCGCAGAGCCCCGTCTGCTCGGACCATCAGGATGTCCCCCGACCGTTTGGCTTTGTGCGCCATGTACGTCCGCAGAAAGTCGAGTGCGAACTGTTCGGAGCACCCGACGAGGGGGGTAATGCCCATGTGTTGGAATTTGAGCACGGTGGCTCGGTCGGTGGTCCTGTAGACGTTGGGTTCGTGCGCCTGCGCCTGTGCCTGCATGTGGAGTGGCAGGTATTTGTTGTCCATGGTGACTTCCGAGTCGTCGACGGTGCCAGTCGCCATGAAGGTCCCAACGACTTTGCCGTTCTCTTCTTGGCGGTGGAGGGACGGTATTTTAGCGAGGAGTGGCACGTGCATGCCTGTTTTGAGTTTGGTCCCGCTGGTGGGCATCCATCGCCCCCTCTTCAGTGTGAGAAAGGACTTTGCGGTGGTGCAGGTCATGGTTCTCCCGGATTTGGTGGTGACTTTGATCATGGGTCCGGGGGGGTGCCGGGTAACGGCAATGAGTTTTTTCCAGGAGACGTTGCCGTATTTGTCGAGGGTGAGTGCCTTTTTGCCTTTGAGGGTGACGTACTGGGTTTCGGGACCGTCGGGGTCGCAGAGGGGGTCGATGAACGCCCCGGCACAGGTCCCGACGCCCTGGATGACCAAGTACTCGTTGTAGTCGACGGAGTTGAGGGTGCACTGTGTGGCTCTTTCCCCAATGCTCTGTGCGGCGACGGCACCGACACACTCCCCGGGCGCGACTTTCGCCTGTTCCAACAGCTCGAGTGCCTCCGCCCTCATTGCGGGCGGTGCCTTGGCGATCCAGGACTGCACCAGGTCTGGTCCAGGGTCCCCTGGCAGGAGTGCGACCCCGTACTTCTTGGCGAGCCGGTGCAGGGGCACGGGCAGGTCGAAGACTTTGTCGCCCCATTTGGTACGTTCGATTTTCATGGCGTCAAACCCGTCGTCGCCGTATTTGAATTGTATCAGGGTGTCCCCGTCCCTGGCGGACCCGTCCCGGTGCGTGGTGATGTTTTCCAAGCATTTCATGAGCCTGCGCTCGACGTACCCGGTCTGCGCGGTCTTGATGGCGGTGTCGATGAGCCCTTCCCTGCCCGCCATGGCACAAAAGTACATCTCCTGCGGGGTGAGTCCTTGCAGGTAGGTGTGCCGGATGAACCCTCTGGATTCGGGGGAGTTGCACCCGTGCGGGTAGCAGGTCATGGTTCTGTCGGACCAGTCTTTCTGGATGCGGTGCCCAAGGACGTTTTGTTGCCCGATGCACCCTTGTATTTGTGTGATGTTGACTTTGCTGCCTTTGGAACCGGCGTAGATCATGGTGTAGAACTGGTTGTCTTTGGAGATCTCTGCCATGGCGGCGGACCCTATGATGTTCCTGGATTCGTTGAGCCGTGCGTTGATGCTTGGTTCGTCCATGTTGGTGGTTTGTTGGAACGCCTGGGTGATTTCTTCTTGGCAGAGGTTTTCCAGGGCGCGGGACCGTTTGAGGTCGTTGATGCCGACGGTGAAGCCGCGTATGTGCAGGTACCGGCTGGTGAACTGTTCCAATTCCCAGATGAAATCAATGGTGACCTGTGGACCGCAGTCGTTGAAGAGCACGTGCACCAGGGACCCGGTGGAGCAGCCCAGGTCCTTTTTGCGAAACCTTCCGGACAGGATGGTGCCTGCTTCTATTTCGACCCCGCCGGAGTACCATACGTGGGGCACGATGAGGCTCAGTATCCTCAGTCCGGTGTACGGTGGTTCGATGGGGCGTTGCGTGATTTGGAAGGCGTCCGCCTTGTCGAGAGTATCCCCGGAGAGCAGGTAGGCACCCAGCATGGTGTCCTGGATGACCCCAATGACCGGTCTGGAGGCTTGTGGCGACACGACTTGGTACTTGACGCTCATGATTTCGGCGGCTTCCGCCTGTGCCTCGATGGTTTGTGGCACGTGTATGTTCATTTCGTCCCCGTCAAAGTCCGCGTTGTAGGGGGTGGTGCAGGCGGCGTTGAACCGGAGTGTGTTGTGGGGCAGCACCCGGACCGTGTGGCACATGATGGACATTTTGTGCAGGCTGGGTTGCCGGTTGAAGAGAACGAGGTCGCCGTCCTGGAGTGATTGTTCGAGGGTCCACCCCACTCGGATGCGGGGTTTGTTGACGTTGGTATCGATCCGTGCCCCGCTGGGCAGCACCGCGTACCGAATTTTGCCCTGGTCCATGGCTTTGCGGAGCGCCGCGATGTTGTGGTCGGTGACCTTGACAGGCTTGGTCAGCGTGCGGGCAATGCTGGTGGGGATACCAATTTCGGAAAGTTTGAGTCGGTTGTCACCGGTGATGACGCACCTGCCGCTTTGGTCGACCCGTTTGCCCATGCAATGCCCCCGCATGGTCCCCTCCTTGCCTTTGATCCTGCCGGCGAGCGAGGTGTACTCCCGGCGGTTGCTTTTTCTGGAGGACCCCACTTTGTCGTTGTTGATGTAGCAGGCGACGGCGTACTGCAGTGCTTCGAACGCCTCGTAGACGACGTGTGGTGGCATCTGTTTGTCGATGGCTTTGGCAAGGCTGATGTTCTTGCGGACAATGTTGAGCAAACGGTAGGTGAGGTCGTTCTCGCCTCTGGTGGTGTTGCCGATGGTGAGCGGTGGTCGAATGTGAATGGGGGGCACGGGGAGCACTTTGATGAGGAAGCGGTGGCAGGTCTCTGGCATGTCCGTGGTGGGGAAAACGGTGCCGTGTTTGAGGATGCACAAGTTTTTTTTGTTCCAGGTGTACTTTTGTTTGTCTTTCCGGAGTGCCTGGATGAGGTGGGGGACCATGCCGATATGAATGACTGGGATGGGGAATTCAATGTGCCCCCAGTGCCCGGGGCAGTTGTGTCTGTTTTTGCCACAGTACCCACAGACCCCGTCCCCGATGCACCCGAACTTGGGGTCCCGCAGCCCTCCTTCGACGGGGACCCCGTTGTGGAGGCACCGTGGTTCGGTGACTTCGACGACGGAGGCTTTCTTGACGTCGGTCCAGATGGAGAATTCCATTTTGGCATGCCGTCGATTGATCTCGATGCCCGGGTGCTCGCCATACTCACATATAATAAACTAGAAATGCAGCAGGGTAAAATATAGTGTTACAGTTTCAATTGAAAGATACCGTGGATAAAATCGGTGATGGAGTGGGTCCAGGTGTCGGAATGGTTCTTGACGATGTCGACGACGTCTTCCGGGAAGGTGTTGATCTGCCGTTCGATGTGCTGCCGCACGGTGACCAAGTCGTAGAGTTGTTCGTGGGCGACGTTTTCGAGCAGCGTGCACCACAACGACCCGTACTGGGCAACGGTGCGGAACGCGTTCCCGGTATCCTCCAGGAAGCTCTGGTAGCAATCACTGCCTTTGCCGCCCATCATCTCGATCATCGGTGTGGTGACTCGGAGGGGTTGGGGCAGTTTGGGGTCATGCCCAAACATGTAGGAGAAATCGATGTGTGCGATTTCGGCGTTGAGGCACACGATGTTTTGCAGGTGCCGGTCGCCTACACCAATGAGGTGGGAGAGGATGCACGACCCGACCACCGACCTTCGGAACCGGTCTCTGGTGTCCTTGGGCGGGGTATCCGGGTACTGGTTGAAGATGTGCATGCTTAGGGCACCGCCAAGTTCGTAGAGGGTCTTTGCGGGCAGCATCTGTATCCACCCACCGGTGGGTGTAACCAGGACCGGGTACGAGATGCAGCGGATGCCCATTCGCTCCAACACTTTGCAGATGACCATGGTGCAGCGGTCTTTGCGGACGTCGGTGGTTTTGACCAGGAGTTGGAGATCGCCGTCGGAGGTGTCCAGTGTCAGTGCGTGGGGGGCGGAGTTGGACCGAAAGCGGCGGACTGCTTTGACGGCGAACACAACGACGTCCGGGTTGTAGGGGAGCCTGCCGTGCGGTATCTTGACCACCCGTACAATGTTGCGTTCGACCGCCTGTACCATTGCACAGGTTTGCCGGAGCGCGGGACCGTGCTTCCCCTGTTCCAATTTTCTGCGGACGGACCGTGCCTGAACCGTTTTGCCACAGTACCCAAAGTAGAGAGCGTAGGCGACGTGCCGATCGTCGGACCTCTGCAGGATGTGTGGCAGGACCCGGTGCAACCACGGCAGAAAAAGGACAATGTCTGCATTGTTGATGTGTTTCATTTGTCGATCGACCCATTTTGTCTGGTGCAACAAGCGGGGTGCACAGTGGGAGTTCAACAACTGCAAAAAATCGAACAGGTGTACTTCGGGAGGGGGGTACCCAAAGAGTACTCTTCGAATGTTGGGGGTTCTGCAGAGCAACGTTTGTTCAAGTTGTGAGTATTCTTCGTGCAACATTTTCACCTGGCAATGTGCCTGGACTTCAACAACTTCTTGGTACGCCCTCTTCCAGTTTCGGCTGACTTGTATGCCGTTCGGTACCCACACGATGAGCACCGCGGTGAGTCGAATCAATGTCTCAATGTTCCGTATATGTATACAACGTTGTTTGCACCCTGTGCATACCTTGTGTTTGCCCACATACCTGGTATTTGTAAACGATGGTATGATGGAGTAACCTGTGCAGGAGTTGCAAAAGATGTTGCCACACAGTCGACAATGATGTTTGCGGGTCAGAAAATTGAAACCTCGACCACAGGCACATGCTTCTACCGCACGGTCAGCAACCCACATATTTTCTTTGTCCTATATAAGGATGCAACTATCGTATAAATATGAACACCGACCCAAATGCCGCTGTGGAAATAGGACGAAATGAACCTTCCTCTCTGTTCTCTGAATTTTTTGGGGATCGTCCAGAGGAGGAGGGGCGGCGCGACTTCAGATTGTCCCACGAAACATTCAACCTACCAGACGCCTACAAAGGCAAGAACCAGCACTTGGAGGACGTTCTGGACTTTCTGATCCGCAAAGAGGATGAGTTTTATACCGAACGCCTGTTGCCTTGGCATTACACGGACGATATCCATGTGCAGTGGGAAATTTTCCGTTTCAACCGTACTTTGATGGATGTCGAACCCGAACAAGGGGTGCCGCGTCTCGTGACCGCCGAAACGGAGCGACGCACGGACAATCTGTTGCGCCGTGGCTTGGCGTTCATTATTGAACACGGTTTCATGACCACGGAACGAGGTCGTAAACATTTCATGCTGAACTTGCAGCAAATCACCGACGCGGTCCATACCACGGCTCACTTTGGGGTCATGCACGCCCTTTTGACCTCTAGAGCCCATTACAAAGAATGGCGCCGGACGCACAGCCGGTTGGGCAAACAAACCCGCAACTTGTTGAAGCACGAGCGTGACACTTGGGCACTGGTGCAAAAGACTCCTAAAGGGATCCATATCTTGGACGCGTTGATGAAACACGAAATGAAGCGCAACGGGGTCGTGCCAGACGTGTGGGTCTTCCCCCCCAAGATGAGCATCTATTTGGACATGGTCCCGGACGAAGCCACGACGTACAGTCATCGGGGGCAGCTCGCTTTGAACAACTTGGAGGAGGACCGTTCCTTGAAGGGCATCCGTTGGCGTGGCACCGACGTGTTCGAGGCACAGTCGTTTGACATTGATTTCGATTACGGCGACACGGATTTGATGAACCGCGCACAGAGTTGTGGTGAGTTTTTCGTGATTCCTCACGGTACTCGTTCCATTAAAATCTTTTCTGCCGACCACGACAGTTGGCAGGAGATTTCTTACGAACAAGCCTTTAATGCATCCTTGGGGACCGAGAGCATCGGTGAGCCGGACACAGATTACAGCAAATTCTCAAACCAACATGTCCATTACAACAAAGATACGCAAGAAAAAATTCTAGCCCTTGAAGCAAAAATCAATGCACAGTTTGAGATACAATTAAAGGATGCAAAGAACAAAGCAGGTGGTAGCAAAAAATACAACAAAAGTAAAGGATCCTTGCAGCTTGCAGACACAGAATTTCCTGGTCTTCAACAAGTCATAGAGCTTTCAAAAGACTTGCATACTTTGCTCAATGAAAGAACAAAAAAATCATATAGTGGTTTCTTCAAATCTTTGGTAGCAGAGGTACGTCCAACTGCAGCTAAATTAAAAGAATTTATGGACAAAAACAAGTTAGAATTAACCCTACTCGGAGATGATACTAAAATATTAAGTGCTGACAAAATAAGAGAAAAAATCGCTAAAAAGAAGGGCAAATTCGAAACCGAATTTAAAGCCGCTGACGAATTATTGGAAGAGTGGATCACAGCTCAAAAAGCTAAGCCTACCGCGCCTGTTGATCCTGCTGCAGTAGCGACTGCCAAAGGAAAATTTATTACAAGTATGACAAAAGCACTTAACACATGCAAAGAGATATTCGTCTGTATTGTGTACCTCCGTGAAGAATTGTCTGTGTCGAAATATGAAGACATCATTCTGTTCCGTCCGTTTCAGACATATCGAATGAGTTCGGCGGTGCTGGCGGCGAGTGGTGAGGAATTAGGCAGTACCTTTCATGGTCACCATGATTTTCAATTGTCCGATGATATCATCCGGAAGGTGCACCTTGGTCATTACACACATTACTCGAAATCCGTGGTCAAGCAACCGAAGCGAAAGTCGATTGCCGAGAATGTATTTGCCCAAGGTTATGTGTGTGGGGAAGGGGTTGAGTTCTTCACCCTGGAGAATCTTCAGGATGAACTCCAAGATGTGACTTACAAAGAAAGTAAGAAGTCACTGATTGCATGGAAGGTCACCGCAGGTGTTACCAACATCCGTGAGCGAACAGCTTTAAGTATTACAGGCAAGTTTCCCGATTATTTAGGAGGAGAAGTTGAGGAGGGAAAAGATATTCACTTTGAAAACGCAGACCAGTTGGACGCAATTTTAAGATCTTGCAGTTTAGACGAAAACCCTCACAATGGTGAATACCTGGACAATGGGCATGGAATGAACACCGTGTGTTTCCGTGGCATGCAGTTTGATGGCACCACTGCAGATAAAGAGCATACAGGTAAATTTGTATGTACCTCATTGAGTCATGGTCATTGGAAGGGGTTGACCTATCCTGGTTGCATGGCTGTGCGGGAAGGTATGATGATGAATCCTCCCCTCAACATACATGAAGTAACATTGGGTCAACCATTGTAATGCTTCAGATACATATAAAAATTAACGATACCTACTTTTTTTTGCATGGCAGTTCGCACATAGTGCTTGGCAGTTCTCTACACTGTCCTCACCTCCTTTGCTCAGCTCGACGACGTGGTCGATGTCCATTGCTTTCGGGTGCAACAAATCTTGGCACAGCGCACATTTGTACTTTTGCCGGTATGCTATTTCCCACCTGTATTTTTTTGAATTGATTCTCTTGGGTTTAAGTGCCCGTAGTACACCATTGATGACCTGCACTTGTTTGTAGGAGGTATTATCCGAATACCAACGTAAAAACTTTTGCATGCTGCTCTTGGACATCCACGTCCCATTGGTTTCCACCTTGCCCGGAAACTGTTCGAATTGAAGTTGCAGTGCACATGGTTCCACTTCGTTGAGGGCATATTGCACAGCTCGCCAGTCGTACCACATGCTACCGTTTTGTTGGATGCAGCGCAGTTCCATTTTGTAAACATGATGAAGGTTATATATATCCCCTGTGGGACCTGCAATGGGTGTGTTCTATTCCAGTTGTTATTCGAAAACAACGGAGGATGTGATGTTGGAGTTGAGACAGTTGGACATATCGTTGCGTGAAATGGTATACATGTATGAAATCAAGTTGGACCGCACAAATACGGAACTGCGGTCCAAAGTGGCAGAGCGGGCTCCGAAAGAACGGCTGCTGATGTTGTTGCGGCGGCGCAGCATATTGCACAGTTACCTGGCACAGAGTGAGAAACGGATGACAATATGTACACAAAAGCAGTGCGCGTTGGAGCAATTGCAGGTCACTCAGATGCAGTTGCAAGCGATCAGAAACACAAGCCGTATTTTCAAGCGGTTTACCAAACGCAACACAGTCGAAAGAGTTGAGGCACTCCACGAGACGATGTGTGAGTTACAGGATGACATGATGGACATTTCTGAGATTCTGGAACAACCGGTCTGTGGAGAGGTTGATGTTGAGGAAGAATTGGCTGAACTGATGGAGGAGGAGCTGTATTTGCCGGTCACCCCTGTTGAGCCTCCACAGGTGCAGTCTCCACAGGTGCAGTCTCCAAGGGTGTCCAAGGCTTCGGGATCACCGTTCGCAGAACGGACAGCTGTGGCGTTTCCCATTTAGTTCCTCATTGGTAGGCAAGCCACACAACCCAACAACTGGCAAAGAGTGCGGCACCGGCAAGAAGCAGTATGTACCCGTTGACAGGTGCCAAAGTGCCTCTGCATGAGAAGAAGTCCCTAGGATCCTGTGTCCAAAACACAAACTCTGTTGTCCCGACGACGACGAGTGTGTACCCCAGGAGGGCTGCTCTTTCGTTGAGGACTCCGTTGCAACCCCATTGAAGAGAGAACCACCAGTCGTTTGGTTTGGTACCCATAAGAGTCACCGCACCAAACAATACGGTGAGTAGATTGAACCATGGATGGGTCGATCTAGTATAAATGTTGTAACAGTTGTAACCGATGTGGAGGGTGACCAACAGAAGGTACCCAATGTCTTCGAAACGACAACCTGTGTGAGTACCGTACATACGTTCGTTGGCTAGCAAATGCCAGACAGGGACGGTCATGGCAAGCGACATCAGTTTGTAGTAGATAGGCATTGGGACATCGTAGTGCATGAACGCCGCAACAATGGCATTGCAGAGGGCGGGTTTGTTGTGCAGTTCAAATTTTAGACGTTGTTTGAACCGACGCAGCTCTTGTACGTTGGGGGACAGTTGCATAACGTTTCTCACATATATGTGTGCATCATCAATGGTTGGACATTGGTTTGTATGCAGTAGCCGAATGTAGTGGTCCATTTGTGTGAATGATTTGTTCTATATATATACTTAATCAGTAACATTGACGACAGACAGCAGTGTGTTCCGCACCCTGCACGTTGTTGAGCCGTTTGGTAAACGAAGCGTCTCTGTCTGGGTGTCCACATGTCTGGCACAGTGCTCTTGTAAATGTAACTTTGTCGGTATATGGAACGAGGTCCAAAATTTCTCCAATTTTTTGTCGTTTGCAATCCCCGTTAAGTCCCGCCACCACAACATGCTTGCCCTTCTCCACCATTAACTGTACAGCGATGCGCAGGTTGGAGAAGAATTCTGCTCCATCGATGGCAATGGCGTCGTAATGCATGGTTGGTGCAAGAAGCAGTTCATTGGTTTGTATGGCAACAATACTGTCTTGTACAGAGGGGGGTATATCATTGATGTGGTTGATGACAAGACACCGCATACCAATGGAACTCCACAGATGGGTTGTCTGAAGGAGTGTGGCACTTTTACCACTGTATACACTACCAATAATAAGTTGCAAAGACATGTACGCATATACTGTTGATAAAGGAATACACGCCATACACTCATGCTATATATGTCTTCAAAATGAATGACTACATGCCCCTCTTATGGACGCATTTGCCCGTATCCCCCAACATGAGCTGAAACACCAAAAAAAACACTACAAATACTACAGACATTAAAAATATTGATCATTCTAAAATATAAGCAATGACATTTGCCCCCGAAATGCTCTAAAACCCCTTATTGTGACGAAGAATTTACAGAAAAAAAAAGTATTTAAAAAAAAAAGATGCTAAAACCCCTTATTGTGACGAAGAATGTGCATATGCCTTGTATCCTCCAACATGTGTTCTGGGGGTTTCACTATACGTGTCTTCAAAATTAATGAACACATGTCCCCTCTTATGGAAATATGCCTGTATCCCCCAACATGCACTAAAATACCAAAAAAAACACTGAAAAATGGGTCAAGGGGGTCAAGGGTAAAAATTCTTCGTCACAATAAGAGGTTTTAGAGATAAAAAAAAAAACATTTAATAAATATATATAAAATCTATGTTTAAATAAGCGGGTTTAGGAAATAAAAGCCCTTATTCTGCCATCTTCTGGGCATATATGCCCATATCACATATCCTCCAACATGTG